>Ga0304729_1000655_pt1 | contig 24522 bp, 44 predicted proteins | sample C_131016_MF_Meta_FD_190475 | JGI IMG/M metagenome (GOLD analysis project Ga0304729, IMG submission 190475) | Freshwater microbial communities from Lake Croche, Canada to study carbon cycling - C_131016_MF_MetaG (v2) (version 2) | ecosystem: Environmental > Aquatic > Freshwater > Lake | place... | reverse complement strand
AAATTAAGTCAACAGGAAATAATTTTAGTATTGCGAAAAAATCCAAAGACAACACTTTGGAATAAAGAAATTAAAAAATGGGATAATAACGATTGGAGAAAATTTAATGAGTTATAACCTAGACCCCAAAACAAAATTGCGATTAGTTGCAACACATAAAAAAACTTTTACTACCTTTGAAAAATTAATTACTTTCAAAGAATGGAAGGAATTAAAGAAAAATAGTAATTATTATTATTTAACATACCAATTATGAATTACATTTTATTATTAATTGCATACGAGTTTATAAGAAAAAAATTAATTTGGTTATGGTATTATTTAATCGAAAAAGGAAATTAAAATGGCAATAGGAAAAGAATTATCCCCGATATTACAAGAAATTGAAAGCAGTTTATTAGAGTTTTCAGATTATAAACCTGAATTTACAAAGGAAGGGTTTAGAGCTTCTATATTTATTTTTCAATCTGCTTTAATGGATAAAATGTATGAGTTACAAACTAAACAAGAAATGCCAAATGATGAATGCGAATTAATGGCTAAGAATTTAGGAGAGGAGTTGCGAAATACTATTTTTAGATTTACGGGTATAGATACACATGAGTTGTTTACTAATGGATAGCATAGAAAGTATGATTTGCATTGTGCAAATTTATATTCATTATACAAAAAATGTCGAAGTAAACATAAAAGTCACTAACTTTGTAGAAATTAGACAACTAAAAGAAGCGCATAGAATTGCTAAAGAATATTTAAATTTCTATAATATGACAATAATTGAAAGAAATTTGTAAACAACATAACCGCTGGATAAATATTGTTAAGCAATTCGGAATTACAGAATATGCTGAAGACGTAGTACAAGAGGCATACATAAAATGCCTGGAGAAAGAAAGAGTAAATGAAAGTTATTTCTTTTTAACCTTGCGAAGTTTAGCAATGGATTTACACCGAAAGCAAAAACAAATAATAAAAGTTTCAATTGATGAAGTTAATATAATTTCAGAAATTGAACAACAAAATGAAGTTTTAGAAATAGTAAAAGATTTCCATTGGTTTGATAAAGAAATATTCTTTTTATATTACGACAATAAAATGCCAATGCGAAAGATTGCAGAAGCTACAGGAATAAGTTTAAAAACAATTTTCACAACTATAACTAAGTGTAACATTAAAATAAAAACAGAATGGGAAGACAAAAAAAATCTTTAGGGCTAGGAGATACTTTAGAAAGAATTACCGAAGCAACAGGAATTAAAGCAGTAGTAGAAAAAGTAACAGAAATTACAGGATGGGATTGTGGATGCGATAAGAGAAAAGAAATACTTAATAAATTGTTTCCTTATGCTAAACCTAACTGCTTAAACGAAATTGATTATAACTATTTAACTGAATTGTTTAATGTTGTTTTAAATCAACTCACAATCAATCAGCAGTATGAGTTAATCGATATTTACCAAAGAGTATTTAGTACTAAATTAGAGCAATCTAATTGCGCTAGTTGCTGGAGAGATAGAGTTAACGAATTAAGAAAAGTTTACGATACACATGCCGATACCAAAGCCTAAAGCGAACGAACCTAAAAAGGATTTCCTGCAGCGATGTATGGGAAACCCTATAATGGTAAGTGAATATTCAAAAGATAAACGGACTGCAATTTGTTCAACTGCATTTGAAACTAAATTAAATACAAATCAAAGGATCAGTTTTGATTATGACGGAACTTTGTCAACTAAAAAGGGCACAAAACTTGCCAAAGATTTGATAAAGAATAATACTTTATACATAATTTCTGCACGTAGTTCTAAAACAGGAATGATTGACAAGGCAAGAGAGATTGGGATTCCATTTAATTACATATTTGCTACGGGCTCAAATAAGGCTAAAATAGACAAGATAAAAGAATTAAAGATACAAATACACTACGATAATAATAACGACGTTCTAAATGAACTAGGAAGCGTAGGGAAGCATATTTAAACTAAACTTTTAACATGGCATTTGAAAAAGGTAATAAAAACGGAAAAGGTAGACCTACAAAAGCAGATGAAGAAAAAGTAAATACTATTTTTTCAAATGCTTTAAAGACTTTTTATAAAGTTGATACAGATACACAAGCAAAAGAGAAATTAGTGCACACACTTTTAGAAAGTCAAAGGGGTCAGATTTTTATAAGTGAACATTTATTTGGTAAGCCAAAGGAAACAATCGAAACAACACACAATATAAACGACTTCGATATTAAATCATTATTTTCTTTTGATAAACCTAAACAATAAATATAGTCTACTCGTTTCAGATAGTAGATACTTTATAATTTCAGGTGGAAGGGGTTCGGGGAAGTCATATTCTGTGAACTCCTTTTTACTAATGCTTACTTACGAAGTTGGGCATATAATTCTATTTACTCGTTATACTTTAACATCTGCTCACATTTCTATTATTCCAGAATTTATAGATAAAATTGAAACTCAAGATTTGCACCATGATTTTAGTATTACAAAAGATGAAATTATAAATTTAAGAACTGGATCTAAAATAATATTTAGAGGTATTAAAACAAGTTCAGGAACTCAGACAGCAAACTTAAAATCTATTTCAGGAGTTACTACTTGGGTACTTGATGAAGCAGAGGAATTGGTAGATGAAACTATATTTGATAAAATTGATTTATCAATTAGACACCAACAGAAACAAAATAGAGTTATCTTAATTCTAAATCCAACGACAAAGGAGCATTTTATTTACAATCGCTTTTACGAAAGCAAAGGAATAAAAGAGGGTTCTAATTTAATCAATGGAGACACCTCTTATATTCATACAACCTATTTAGATAACAAAGAAAATCTTTCAGAAAGTTTTATAAATCAAATCGAACTCACAAAGCAAAGCAATCCTAAAAAGTTTGAACACGTTATTCTAGGCGGTTGGTTAGATAAAGCTGAAGGAGTTGTTTTTACAAATTGGAGTTTTGGAGAATTTAACCCCGACAATTTACAAACTTCTTTCGGTCAAGATTTTGGATTTAGTATTGATCCGACTACTTTAATTGAGGTTGCAATTGATAAGAATAAAAAGAAAATCTATTTATTTGAGCACCTTTATAAACCAAAATTAACTACTTCTGAAATATCAATTATAAATAAAAGGATTTGCAGTGACAAATTAATTATTGCAGATAGCGCTGAGCCTCGTTTGATTGCTGAGATGCAAAATAACGGATGTAATATTAAAGCAACTGAAAAAGGTGCAGGAAGTATAAGCGCAGGACTTGCTTTGATGCAAGATTATGAATTGATAGTTGAGCCAGGTTCAATAAACATAGCAAAGGAGTTGAACAATTACATTTATTCAGATAAAAAAAGTGGTTTAGTAATAGATAACTTTAACCATGCTATCGATGCAATCCGTTACAATGTATTTTTTAACCTATCAAATCCAAACAAAGGAAGTTATTTTATTTACTAGTACTACAAAAAAACAATTAAAACGTTATATAATTATGAAAGTTAAAATCACAATACCAACCTCGTTAAATGAAATTACTTTGGAGCAATACCAAAGATTTATTTCTATATCTGAAAAGAATGAGGAGGGAAATTTTTTACAATTAAAAATGCTGGAGATATTCTGCAGAATTCCTTTAGATGTTGCTTCAAATATGTCTTTAAAAGACGTGAACGAAATTACTCAAAGCATAAATGAAATGTTTGCTAAAGAATATAAACTACAAACTATATTCAAACTTGGCAATACTAACTTTGGATTTATACCAAATTTAGATGAGATTAGTTTAGGAGAGTTCAGCGACTTGGATAATTACTTTGGGAAAATTGACAAGATGCACAATGCAATGGCTGTTTTATACCGACCTATTACCGACAAGTCAAAAGACAAATATCTAATTGAGGACTACAACGGTAGCATAACATATTGCGATGTAATGAAGTTTATGCCAATGGATGTAGTTTTTGGTGCAATGGTTTTTTTTTACAATTTAAGCAACGAATTATTACTCAGTTCTCTGAATTATTTGGAGGAGAACCCGCAAGTACAAGCTATGATAGACAAGCACAATTCGGAAACAAATGGGGATGGTATTCATCTTTCTATGCTCTCGCTCAAGCTGATGTTAGAAGATTTGATGAAATTTCCCAATTACAACTTACAAGTGCTCTCACCTTCTTAACATTTGAAAAGGAAAAAATAGAAATAGAACAATCAATGTATAAAAAAAATGAATAACTATTATAAAATAACGGAAGTATTAAAGGACTCGCTTTTAAAAGATGGGATAATTAATAATGTTTCACAAGGGGATATATTTAACATTGATATTAATAAGCCAACTATTTTTCCGTTAGGTCATATCGTTATAAATACTGCGGCACAAAGTGAAAGCGGAAACACAAATATCTTTAACGTTTCAGTTTTACTTATGGATGTTTGCGATATAAATAAAGAACAGCCTTATGATTTATTTTATAATAATGATAACGAAGCGGATATTTTAAACACACAATTTGAAATAGGAAATCGTTTAGCTACTTCTTTACGACGTGGGGACCTTTACGATTTAGGATATAGATTGAATGGTAATATAAACTTTGAAGCATTTAGCGACAGATTTGAAAATAAAATAGTAGGATGGACTTTGACTTTCGGAATTGAATGTGGTAACGATATGACTATCTGTTAATGGTAAATTTAGAACATACACAAAAGACTTTAGAGAAGTTTCGAGATTACGTGATTCAACAATCCCGTAGTAATTTAACTAAAGATGGACACAATGATACTAAGCGACTATACTCAGAAATTAAGGGAGAAGTTATAGTTTCCCCTAATAGTTTTCAATTGGGGTTTGATATACCAATGTATGGACAATTCCAAGACAAAGGGGTAAAGGGTAAATTTTCAAGTATGAAAGCTCCAAATAGTCCGTTCAAATTTGGAAGCGGTACAGGACAAAAAGGTGGGTTAACAAAATCCATTGAAAGTTGGGTACAAAGAAAGGGTTTTCAATTCCGAGATAAGCAAAGCGGTAAATTTATGAGTTATAAAAATACAGCATTTTTAATTAGCCGCAGTATTTATACAAAAGGTTTAAGACCGAGTTTATTCTTTACTAAACCATTTGAAGCTGGTTATAAAAAATACATTGATGAAGATTTAATACAACAATTTGCATTGGATGTTGAGGATTTAATGAAATATAGTTTAAAAGATATAAAATAATGAATAGATTTAATTGCAGAAGCCCTTACATAATTGAAGTAGATGGAGATGCTGGACAAGTAGGAACAAAAATATTTTTAGAAGTTTATAGCCAAGATGGTGGAACTCTTTTAATGGTTAGAGAAATTCAAAAGAAAATGTTTTCTCCAACGCAAAGAATTAATTACTACAATATTAGTCCATTTGTATATGATGTTTTAAATACTTTGGATAATAATTATTTTGGTTGTGTTGTTTATGTGCATAAATTTTACACTACAAATGGAACTGAATATATTGATTTTGAAGATTTAACTTTTGTTTCTACAAATGGTTATTCTGATTATTTAAAACCTAATAATTTACAAACTGCAAACTTTATACCATTATCGAAAGCTGTAAATTATTCAATTAATTATACTAGAAATTTATCTTATCCCACATTAGATTGTATTTTTAATTTTAAAGATAATTCGGATGTATATTTTGCTGAAAAGAAAAATGGAAGTTATGTTGAAACTACTACAATTGCAAACACTGGAAATTATTATTTTCAAAGATTTGATTTAACTTCTTCAAATTCTAATTTTAACGATACTAATACATTTAAAATTTATAGAATGGATTTAGGAGAAAGAGTAAATATTTATTCAGCTACTTTAGTTAATCTTTGTGAGATTAAATATACTCCGATTAAATTAGATTTTATTAATCGTTTTGGCGGTTTACAATCTATGACATTATTTAAAAATTCAACTCAAAATATTGAAGCTAAGGGATCGGAATATAATACTAATACTTTTTCTACTTATCCAATATATGATGCTTTATTAGGTCAAAAAAGAGTTTATAATAAAAATGGAAGTAAGGTAATTAAATGTAATTCGGGATGGGTTAACGAAGAGGAAAATTTAAATATCCAAGATATATTATTGTCTGAAAATTTACTATTAACTTATACTGAAGAAGGACAAACAATTAAAAAAGCTGTTACTTTAAAAAGTAGTTCTCAACTTTTAAAAACAGGATTAAATGAAAAGGTAATTAATTACGAATTAGAGTTTGAAGTTGCGTCACAATTAATAAATAATGTAGTATAATGGTAAGCGTAGAAATTTACATAAAAGAGGGGGATGAATATTTAAGAATAGATTTATTTAAAGATGAAAAAATATCTTTGACTTCTTCCGTATCGAATATAAACGACCTTTCAAAAGTTTTTACAGATTATACTCAAAGTTTTACTATTCCTGCATCAAAGAATAATAATAGTATTTTCAATTATTGGAATGAAAGCGCTGTTAATGGTGGATTTGATCAGAGAATTAGATACGATGCAATAATTGAATTAAATTCTATTCCATTTAAAAAAGGTAAAATACAAATAGAGAAAGCAAACGAAAAAAATAATCGTTTAGAAAGCTACTCAATTACTTTTTATGGAGATGTAAAGCAAATTAAAGACTTATTTAAAGAAGAAAAACTTTCGGTATTAGATTATAGTTCGCTTAATCATAATTATACAGCTACTGAGGTTATAAATAGAATAGATGGAACTACTAACGATGGAGTTTATTATCCATTAGTAGGGAACCAACACAGATACACTTACGGAGACGGAGGGGCAAATGATGTTACAATAGGTACTAATAATTTAAATTCAATAGTTTACTCTGATTTATTTCCTGCTATACCTGTAAGCAAAGTATTTGAATTTATAGGTACTCGTTACGGAATAACTTTTACAAGCACATTATTCAATACTTCTTATTGGAGTGAATTATATTTATATTGTAAAAATGTAGAGCAGCAAAGAGTATTATCTGAACCTAAAAGAGTTTTATTTACGACTCAAAGTGGACATAGTTTTGTAGAAGTAAATCAAACAAATAATACTTATAATACTTTATCTGAAGGAATTTATACAAAAATTACATTATATGTTACTCCAAGTAATACAACTATTATGTATCGAGTTTTAGTTAAAAATTCTGACGGTATTACAATAAGTATTTTTGATAATAATTATGGAAATCAAGGAATAGTATTATTTCAAGGTTATGATACAGAATTAAATCCTTCAATATTTTTTGAAATTATTTCTTCGGGTACTATGTCAATTAATACAGGATTTGGAGTTGATCAATCCTATTATGATGGTACTGATTGGATAAATAACGGAGGTACATATTCAGGAAGTTTAACAACAACTTCTACAATTAATATTGCAGCTAATTTACCCGATATGAAAATAATTGATTTCTTTAACGGAATTATTAAATTATTTAATTTCACAATTACTGCAACTTCTCCGACTAGTTTTAATTTAGAACCTTTGGAGTTTTTCTATAGCTATGGAAAATATACCGACATAAACAAATATGTTATAAATGATAGCGTAGATTTTGATCGAACAAAACTATTTAAGAAATTAAGTTTCACACATGAAAAGTCTGACTGCATTTTAAATAACTATTTTAGAAATACTTTTAACCGTGGATTTGATTATGGGGATTTAATTTACGAAGATAACCTTTCAAACGAGAGTAGTACTTATGAAATTAAAAGTCCTTTTGAAGATGTAATGTGGGAGAAAACAATAGGAGAGGATTTTATTGCTGCAACATTAGTAGATAAGGATTTAAAGCCATATAAACCTAAACCTATATTAATGTATAAAAATAGTTTAACTTCTCCATCTTATCCTATTAAGTTTTTTAATGGTATTACCTTCGATGGTGTTTTTGATTATCAAAGATTTTCAAACGAATTATTTATTAATAATGACATAGCTTCTTTAAACTTTGGGAACGAGCAAAGTAGTTGGAACATGAATGGCTATACAAATAATTCCTTATTTGCTTTATGGTATCAAAACTATATTTCGGCACTTTATAACATACGCTGCCGAATTGTTAAGTTAAAAGCAATAATGCCAATTACCATGCTATCTGATATTAAATTAAATGATAAACTAATTTATAAGGATAAAAAATATATTATAAATTCCTATACAACTGATTTAACAACAGGAGAAGTAGATTTGGAATTGATAAGCGATTTTAGAGAGGTTGCAGGAATTTCAAATAATGGCGGAAAATTTGCTTTAAAATCTATTTTTAATATTAGTAACTCAGCACAAAATGTAGAGATAACAATATTAAAATTAAATAGTGAGAAATATTCTGTTTCTTATGGTTCTACTTTATTTGAAAACAATTATACTGATGGAACTTTTATAATTCCAATTACAGCAAATACTACTGGAGCAGTTGCGTTCAAACAAATAACAATCACTTACGATAATCCTAGAGTTTCACAATTTATAAATATTATACAAAATGCTTAAAAATATTATCGAACTATTACAGCTGCACGAACACTATGGAGTTTCTGAAAATATAGAAATTGCAAAGGGTAAAAATGAAATGCCAAAAACGTGGAAACAAGGATTTAAACAACTTAAAAGAATTATAAAAAATGGCAGAAAATAAAGTAGTAACGTTAGATTTACAAACTAATATAGACCAAACTACAAAGTCAGTCGGTAGTTTAAAATCTCAATTGCGTGAGGCACAAAATGAAGTAGCTGCTTTATCAGATAAGTTTGGAGCAACTTCTAAAGAAGCAGTTGAAGCAGCTAAACGTGCTGGAGAGTTAAAGGATAAAATAGGGGATGCAAAAGCCTTAACCGATGCCTTTAATCCAGATGCAAAATTTAAAGCCGTTTCTTCATCATTAGCGGGTGTTGCTGGTGGGTTTTCTGCTGTTACGGGTGCGATGGGTATTCTTGGTACTGAATCTGCACAGACTGAACAAATGATTTTAAAAGTTCAAAGCGCAATGGCTATCGCTTCGGGGCTTCAACAATTGGGTGAAAGTGCTGATGCGTTTAAGCAAATGAAAGCTGTTGCAATAGATGCGTTTAAAGGAATAAAGACAGCAATAGGAAGCACAGGAATTGGTTTATTAGTTATTGCATTAGGCGCAATCTATACATATTGGGATGACATTAAAGCGGCTGTAAGCGGTGTATCAATTGAACAAAAAAACCTTAACGCAATTTCACAAAAAAATGTGGACCAAGCTAATGAGAAATTAAAAGCTATTGGAAACCAGGATAATATTTTAAAGCTACAAGGGAAATCTGAAAAAGAAATTTTAGCAATAAAAATAAAGCAAACCGATGAAGCGATTACGGCAAATAAAATAAATATTGCAAATCAAATCCAAACAAATAAACAAGCAGAAATAGGAGCAAAGCGTAATTATGATATGCTTAAATCTTACATTGATTTTGTTTCTACTCCCGTACGTTTCCTTTATGAAAATGCAGCAAAAGGAATAAACAAAATTATTGATTTAATTAATAAGATACCAGGAGTAGATTTAAAGTACAAAGTAGATGAAAAGATGGGTGACAAAGCCGCTGACTTTTTAACAAAGTTAGCTTTTGATCCTTCAAAAACTAAAGCAGAAGGAGAGGCAACGATTAAAGCTTCAAATGATACTTTAACAAAACTTTTAAATGACAGGGCTGGTTATAAATTAGCATCACAAGCAATTGATAAAAAAGAAAGTGACGATGCAGCAGCTACACAAGCTGAAAAGGATAAACTTGCTACCGATGCAGCAACTAAAAAAGCTGAGGAAAAAAAGAAAGCTGATCAAGAAGCATACGATGCACAGCAAAAAGCATTAAAAGAAAGAAATGAATTAGAGTTAAAATCATTAGATGAAATTGACAAAGCTAAAAAAGCAAATGAAGATAGGGATAAAACAGAACAACAATTAGCATTAGAAGCAGAAAATGCAGCATATCAATTAAAATTAGATAACGCAAATAAATTCGGTCAAGATATTACCGAATTGACTAAACAACACGCTAATAATGTAACTGATATAAACCAAAAAACTACAGATGCAAATATAAAAATTGCTAATTTAGAAAAAGATGCTAAATTAAAAGCATTAGAAGAAACAGCAAAAACTCTAAGCGGTTTGGGGGATTTATTAGGCAAACAAACAACAGCTGGGAAAGTTGCAGCCGTAGCAAGTGCAACAATTGAAACCTTTTTATCTGCTCAAAAAGCATATAGCGCAACAGTTGGAATCCCTTATGTAGGTCCGTTCCTTGCTCCAATTAATGCAGGTATAGCAGTTGCTGCAGGGTTAAAAAATGTTAAATCTATTTTATCCGTTCAAGTTCCTGGCGGTGGCGGCGGTGGTGGTTCTACTCCAAGTGTCGGAGCTGCTGCTGCACCTGCTGCACCAAGTTTTAATGTAGTAGGAAATAGCGGTGTAAATCAAATTGCTGGGGTTATGCAACAACAAGGTGCACCAGTTGTTAAAACTTATGTAACTGCTGGAGATGTTACAACTGCTCAAAGTTTAGGTAGAAATATAATTTCTAACGCTACATTAGGTTAATTATCAATACTTTAACTACAATTTAGAAACAAAACAAATTAAATAACGTTATATGAGTATGCAAATATTTGAATTAGTATTGAATAAAGAAACGGATGGAGTCGACGCAATTAGCGTAGTGGACAGACCTGCTATTGAGTCCGATTGGATTGCATTAAAAGAGCACATAAAAATTGAATTCACGGAAGTCGATAATGACAAACGTATTTTAATGGGTGCGGCTTTAATTCCAAATAAACAAATATTTCGCAAGAATGGCAAAGATGAATTTTATGTTTATTTTTCTTCTGAAACAATTAAACAGGCATCTGAATTATTCTTAATAAACGGAAATCAAAACAATGCAACTCTAATGCACGACAAAGCGATTAAAGATATGTCGGTTGTTGAAAGTTGGATAATTGATAATCCCGAAATGGATAAATCAAAAGAGTATGGTTTTAGTTTACCAAAAGGTACCTGGATGATTTCGATGAAATGCAATAATGACGAGATTTGGAGCAAAGTAAAAGCAGGAGAAATTAAAGGATTTTCAATAGAGGGTTATTTTGCAGATAAAGCAGAAATGAGTTCTAAAAATAAAGAGTTAATTCAACAATTAAAAGAATTATTAAATGGCAACAAGTAAAAGTCAAACAAGCCCCGTAGGTGGTAAAAGAGGTTGTTTAGGTAAAGATGGAACTTATAAACCTGAGAATTGCACAGGGGAAACATTAGCGCAAAGGGTTGGTAGTACAGTTGACCAATTAACTACTACGATTATAAATACAAATACTGAACGAGTAATTACTAATTAAATTTGAATATGATCTACAAAAATGTATTAAACAATGTTATGCATTTACTTTCTATGGAAGTAAAACTTGCGCAACAAACTTTAATGGATGGAGTTACCACCGTTGAAGCAGAGGAGTTTGCTCCTGATTATTCTATTGGAATTGTTACGCCAGACGGTGCAATACCAATGCCTGTTGGAGAATATACTCTACAGGATGGAACAGTTTTAGTTGTTGAAACTGAAGGAATTATTAAATCTATTGGAGATGCAGCGGCGGAAGAAGCAGCACCTGAAACAGACCATCCAAAAGCAGAAGCAACTGAGCCAGTTATGGCTGAAGCTACAGCTAAAAAAGTAGTTGAAACTGTATCTAAAGAAACTTTCTTCGCTATGGTTAAAAAAACTACTGAATTACAAGCAGAAATTGAAAGATTAAAAGTTGAATTAGCAAGCAATGTACCTGCTGCAACTGCAATCAATTTCAATCCTGAAAATGTAGTTGAAAAAGAAAATTTTCAATTCGCATCAAAAAGAGAAAGAACTACTGAAGATGTAGTATTCTCAAAATTATTTAAAAACTAACTAAATTAATATTTAAAAAATGGCTACTACTACAAGTTTAACTACTACTTATGCTGGAGAGTTCGCAAAAAAATACGTTGCGGCTGCTCTTTTATCTTCTCCAACTATTGAAAATGGTGGAGTTGAAATTTTACCAAATGTAAAATATAAACAAGTTTTACAAAAAATTGCTACTGATGGAATTTTAAAAGATTCTACATGTGATTTCTCTGCAACTTCTACAGTTACATTAACTGAAAGAGTTTTATCTGTAAAAGATTTACAAGTAAATTTACAATTATGTAAATTAACTTTTCACTCTACTTGGCAAGGAATTGAGCAAGGATATTCTTCTTTTGATGTTCTTCCTTCATCTTTTCAAGATTATCTTTTGGGTTATGTAGCTTCTAAAGTAGCTGCTCAAAATGAAGTGGCTATTTGGACTGGAGCAACTGCTACAAGTGGACAATTTGATGGATTTGTAACAAAAATTTCAACAGATGCTGGTTTACCTACTGCTCAAGAAGTTGCAGGAACTACTGTTACTTCTTCTAATGTAGTTGCACAATTAGGTTTACTTATTGATGCTATTCCAGCTACACTTTATGGTAAAGAAGATTTATATATCTATGTTTCTCAAAATATAGCTAAAGCATACGTTAGAGCATTAGGTGGATTTGCTTCAGGAGTTGGTGCAAATGGTATGAACGCACAAGGTACTCAATGGTATAATGCAAATGGTGCTTTATCTTTTGATGGTATCAAAATATTTGTTGCTAATGGATTAAATTCTAATACTGCAATTGCTACATTAAAAAGCAATTTATACTTTGGTTGTTCTTTACAATCTGATTTAATGGAAGCATCTATAATTGATATGAGCCCAGTAGATGGTTCTCAAAATGTTAGAATTGTGATGAGAATGGCTGCTGGTGTTCAATACGCAGCAATCGAAGATATTACAACTTACGGAATTGTAAATTCTGCTAACTAAAAATAATTAGGGCGTGAAATACCGCCCTTTTTTTATTAACTTTAAAAATATATCAAATGGCGTGCGACATATCATTGGGAAGATTAGAATTATGTAAAACGAGTGTTGGTGGATTAAAAGCAGCCTATTTTGTCAATTTTGGTAAAATAACAGGCGTAACTTATAATGTTACTAATACCGATGTTATCGATGCAGTTACAGGAACTTCTTTAACTGCTTACAAATATGATTTAAAAGGAACTAATAGTTTTGACCAAACAGTCACTTCTTCAAGAGAAAACGGAACTACTTTTTTTGAGCAAAATCTTAAATTAACATTAAAGCAATTAACTCCTAAAGACCATAAGGAATTGAAACTTTTATGTTTTGGAAGACCAAATGTAATTATAGAAGACCACAATGGTAATTTTTTCCTTGCAGGTTTAGAGCATGGAATGGAAGTTACAGGGGGAAGTATTGTTACAGGAACAGCAATGGGAGACTTATCTGGTTATACTTTAGAATTTAAAGCAATGGAAAAAGTTGCGGCTAATTTCATTGGAGTTAGTTTAACTACTGCAGGATTTACAATAGTTTCTGGTTCTTAATAATTGTTTTCATAATTGTTTTAAAACCCTATCTATTCGGTAGGGTTTTTTTATAGAAACAAAAACGCATCTTTTACGTTATATAAATATGATAGTTTTAAAAGATTTTACCTATACACAAAATTTTAGATTTATGCCAAGAAGCAAAGAAGTTTCTACTATGGTATTTATCGATGAATTAACAAATATTTCGCATACTATAAATGATCCTATTTTAGTAAGCGAACGTTATTACATGCAATTAGAAATTGACGAAACATTTGATTTTTTAATTGATGGACATACTTATAGATTAAATTGTTTCGATGTAAATGGAGTTCCAATTTATAGAGATAAAATCATGTGCACAAACCAAGAAATAAAAGACTATACAATTAATAATGGTGACTACGTAGCGAACCATACAGCAAACGAATATGTAATATATGAGTAATATACACTTTATACAATTAGCAGACTACCAAGCCCCTAAAATTACTGAAAATAAGCGTGAGGATTGGGTAGATTTCGGGGAGGATAATAACTATTATCAATTTTTAATAGACCGTTATAATGGTTCTACTACAAATAACGCAGTAATAAACAATATTACTAAGTTAATTTACGGAAAAGGGTTAACGGCAAATGATGCAAATCGCAAACCGAATGAGTACGCACAAATGAAAATGTTATTTTCAAAAGATACAATTAAGAAAATAGCAAAGGATTTGAAATTATTAGGAGAGTTCAATTTGCAATTAATCTACAACGAAAATAAAAGTAAGATTGTAAGAGTTGAGCATTTACCAACTAATTTAGTACGTTCTGCAAAATGCAACAAAGATGGAGAAATTGAAGCAATACTTTACTCAGATAATTGGGCAGATACAAAAAAATTCCCACCTAAAAGAATTTCACTATTTGGCTACGGAAGTAAGACCGAAAAACTTGAGATTTTGCGGGTGGGCAATTATACTATTGGACAAAAATATTATAGTAATGTAGATTATGTTGGTGGGGTTAGTTATGCAGCATTAGAAGAAGAGATCAGTAATTATTTAATTAATGATGTACAGCGTGGTTTTTCGGGGCGTAGTATAATAAATTTTTCAAATGGAATTCCAACAGAGGAGCAACAACAAATAATTTCTTCGAAAGTTAAATCTACCTTAACTGGTTCTAAAGGAGACCCTACAATTATATCTTTTAATAGTGATGAAACTAAAAAGACTACAGTAGATAAAATTTCCGTAGATAATGCAGCAGAGCATTATAAATATTTATCCGATGAATGTTTAGCTAAAATTATGTTATCGCACAATGTTACAAGTCCGTTACTTTTTGGAATTGCAACTTCAACAGGATTTTCGGCAAATGCGGATGAGTTAAAAAACTCTTATATTCTTTTTGAAAATATGGTTATTAGACCATTTCAAGAAACTATTTGCGATGGTTTAGATAAAGTTTTAGCTTTTAATAATATTGCTTTAGATTTAAAATTTAATCAATTACAGCCATTAGATACAGATGGAGAGTTAACAAAAGCAGTTGAAACTCCTACTCAATTAAGTAGCCAAGAAATTGACCTTTCAAAATTTGGAGAAGAAATTGATTTAAACGAATGGGAGTTAATAGATAGTAGAAAAGTAAACTATGATGAAGAAGTTTCTTTAGATGCACAAATAGAAGCTTTAAATAATCCTAAAAAATCTTTGTTATCTAAAGTTTATAAGTTTGTAAGTACAGGAGTTGCAAATACAACTCGAAATAGTGAACAAGATACTAAACTATTTAAAACTCGTTATCGTTATACTGGAGGGTTAAGTTCTAATTCTCGTGAATTTTGTAATAAAATGATAGCTGCTAATAAGCTTTATCGTAAAGAAGATATTGAAGCTATGGGAAGTCAAGCAGTAAATGAGGGATGGGGAGCAAAAGGAGCTGATACTTATTCAATTTGGTTATATAAAGGTGGTGGAGATTGTCACCATTTTTGGACTCGTGAAACTTATAGAAGAAAAGGAACAGATATTAATTCACCTTTAGCACAAAAAGTAACTCCAGCAGAAGCAAGAAAAGAGGGCGAAATTTTACCAACTAATGATAAATTAGTTTATACTGCACCAAAAGATATGCCTTATAACGGATTTTTACCAACAAATAAAAGATTTCAATAATGGCAAAAGCACTATTTATAAATAGAGATGATATAGTAAAGTTTACAGCTTTAAATGGGAATATTGACACAGATAAGTTTATTCAATTTATCATTATAGCTCAAGATATACATTTACAGAATTATTTAGGAAGTAAACTTTATAAAAAGTTTAATGATGGAATTGTTGCTAATAATTTAACGCAAACATATAAAGACCTTTTAAGCGACTACATAAAGCCTTGCCTTATACATTGGTCAATGGTTGAGTTTTTACCTTTTAGTGCTTATACAATAGCTAATAAAGGAGTTTTTAAACATACTTCCGAAAGTGCTACGGCTGTAGATAAAGCAGAAATTGATTATTTAGTCGAAAAAGAAAGAAGCGTTGCAAATCATTATACTACAAGATTTATAGACTATATGAATTTCAATCAATCTAAATTTCCAGAATATAATTTAAATTCTAACGGGGATATGTTTCCAGATCACGATGCAAGCTTTACAGGATGGGTACTATAATTAGAAAAATGCAATTAATTTCTCACGCTGAGAATGAAAAAAAATTAAAAAAGTTTTTAATAAAATTAGAAAAAAATGAGCCAATTAAATTTCGAGCACTACAAAGGTGATACTTTCAAAGAAGTACCTTTTGAAATTAAAGTAAATAATGTTGCAATAGATTTAACTGGTGCAATTGTAAAAATGCAATTACGCAAAGAATATGGTGGGGTTGTAGGTTTAACTTTTACTTCAGTTGCTTCTGCAGGAATAACTATTACTGACGTTGAAAACGGAAAGTTTAAAATTAATACTCAAATAATAAATATTGATGCCTTCAATTATATTTATGATATTGAAATTCATTTTCTAAATGGTATAGTTTCAACATGGGTAAAAGGGAATTTTTTAATAACTAATGATGTAACTAGATAATGAGTGACATAGTAAATATAGACGTATTTGAAACAATAGAAGAAGTAACTATTAATGCTACTCCAAATGTTATTCAAGTTAATATTAATCGTACTACTTCAACTGGTGCGGTTAGTTCCGTAAATGGGCAAACTGGGGACGTTATAGGATTAGCTACTACTACTTATGTAGATACTAAGGACGCTTTAAAAGTCGATAAGGTAACAGGTTCAAGATTAATAACTTCTGCTGAAGGAACAATTATAAACAATCAGTCAGGAACTAATACAGGTGATAATGCTACTAACTCTCAGTATAGTGGATTAGCTGCAAGTAAACAAGACACTTTAACATCAGCAAATACTCACACTTTTGTAGATACATTAACTAGTATGACTACTCCTGTTGATGCTGATCGAATGATTATAGTAGATAACAGTGCTTCATTAGCTAAAAAAATAACGTGGGCAAATATAAAAGCAACTTTAAAAACATATTTTGACACTCTTTATACTACACAAACGTATGTAAATAGTCAGGGATTTATTACAAATGTAATAACGGCTTTAGGTTATACGCCTTCTAACGATACTACTGTAGTACATATAACAGGAACTGAAACTATTACAGGGAAAAAGACTTTAAGCCCTAGTGTTACAGCTAGTGGAGCAATTGCACAAGGAACAATATTAACTCCAAATTTAACCGCTGCTGCTAATAATGATGTTCTTATAGGACTTGATATAAATCCAAACTACGTTGGTGGAGTAGGAGTAACAAATACAATTGCAGGGGGTACATTGTACACTACAGGAACTTATACAAATGTTCCTTTAACTGGCGGTAATGGAACAAGTGCAGTAGCAACAATAGTTGTAGCAGGTGGCGCAGTAACAACAGTTACTATAACAACTGCTGGAAGTGGTTATTATTTAGGAAATGTTTTAAGTGCTACAAGTGCTAATATTGGAGGCACAGGTAGTGGATTCTCTTTAACAATCAATACTTTAAGTGCTGGTATAGGAGTTAAACCAATGGGTCTTAGAGTGGATGGTATAAATATCGGTAGAGGTGGGGGATATAGTAATACTAATGCTGTAATTGGAAATGGAGCAGGACAAAGTAATACAACAGGAATTAATAATGTTTTTTTAGGATTAAATTCTGGAAATGCCAATCAAATAGGATCTTCAAATACATTTATTGGTTCCGCAGCAGGTCAAGCAAATTTATCCGCAGTAAATAATGTATTTTTAGGCGCAAATTCAGGTATTAATAATACATTAGGAAGTTTAAATACTTTTATTGGATCCGCATCTGGTTTAAATAACATATCAGGAGGTAATAATGTTTTTTTAGGTAGAGATAGTGGTAGATATATAAACGATAAATTAACATCAGCAACTGCTTTAGATAATAGTTTAATGCTTGGTTATAGAACTTCTCCATTAGGAAATTCTCAAATTAACCAAATAGTAATAGGATACGATGCAATAGGTCTAGGTTCAAACACAACGGTAATAGGGAATACTTCTACTTTAGGTGGTTTAGTTTATGGAACACAATTTAAACAACAACCTTCTCCAACTGCAATTTCTGCAACTTCAACATTAACAATAGCTAATTTACTAACTAATATTATTAATGTAACAAGTTCAGTAGTTGTTACCTTAACTCTTCCAACAGGAACTTTAACAGATGCTGGAGTATTAGCTGGAGCATTACCAATTAATACGGGGTTTGATTGGACTATAATAAATACAGGCTCTTCTTCAGGAGTTATTACATTAGTAGCAGGAACAGGGCATACAATAGTAGGAAGTGCAACAATAGCGTTAGGATCTTCTGCAACATTTAGAACGGTTAAAACTGCAACAAATACTTTTATAACTTATACAATAGCTTAATTATGATAAATTATACTTGGTTAATATCTACTTTTGAATGTACACCTGAAAAGGTAGTTACTTCAATAAATTGGGTTTACAGAGGAGAAAATGAAAACGGGACAATCTTTGAAATGTTTGACACTTTAAAAGTTCCTGAACCTGACTTAAACAACTTTACAGATTTTGAAAATCTAACTTATGAGCAAGTTTGCAGTTGGATTGAAAATTTAATTGATGTAAGCGCAATGCAAACCAATATAACTGAACAAATTGAACTTTTAGAGCAACCTAAAACAATAACTTTAAATCCTCCATTTTAAATGATACAGAAAACTAATATTCAAGGCATAATTGCTTTAATAATAATTGCCGTCGGTTTATATATTTTAGGCTGGACTGCTCCCGAAAACGATGTTAAAATCGCTGTGGTTGGTTTAATGGGGTCGGTTATTGGTTATTACTTTGGAAATTCTAAAAAGCAAAGCAATGAATAGTCACGGCCATAGTTTTTTAAGTATTTTTTTCGGTTCTGTATTAAGTATTTTTTCATACATTGCAGAAAATCCATTGATAACCGACGCACAGCAATTGTTTAAAGTTATTATTTTCGGTATTTTAGGGGGTGCATTTGGTTATTTTGGGAAATTATTAGCAATAAAAATTCATAAACAATTTAAGAAATGAGAATAGGAGATTTTTATTATGATGAAATTTTAGGATATTGTGTTATTGTAGATATTTTTAAATTTAATAAAATAAAAATAAAGTACAACGGATTAAATATACAAGGGTTTAACGAAAAAAGAACTAAAATAATTACACGACATGAAACTAAATTTAAAAAGATTGCACAAAACAACTAATTCCACAATCGGAGAACTTTCAATTGATGGAAAATTTGAGGCTTATACACTTGAGGACGTTGAAAGAGATACTAAAGTATTTGGAAAAACAGCAATACCAAAGGGGACTTACGAGGTTGTAATGACAATGAGTAACAGATTTAAAAAAATGATGCCTTTACTTTTAAATGTTGAGGGTTATGCTGGAGTTCGCATCCATAGTGGGAACAATGCAACTCAAACCGAAGGCTGCATACTTTTAGGAACTACTAGAAGTGTCGATTTTATTGGTGGATCACGTGATGCAATCGCTAAATTTTACCCAAAATTAGAAGCAGGATTAAAAGTTGGAAAAGTAACCTTAACAATTGAATAGATGCCAAAGCCATCTTATAGATTGAAGCCATTTGAAGCAATCGCTTTAGGGTTAAAAGTTAAAGATAGAACTACTAACGCTTATCCTAAATACTATTTAAACGAGAAAGAAGTACACGAACTTTTAAAACTACGAAATTTACACAATTCCGAATTTAAAGAAGTTAAACGAACTTTAAACAAAGACGGTGAAGTAATTACAAAGGTTGAAAAATTAACCTCTAAGGAGTTAATAGAAATACCTTCTAACCATCAAATCAAAAGAGTTAGTACAAATGTAGCAACTAACCAACAATGGGTAATAACTGAGCCTATAAAGATAGCGGACGTTGAAAAGGAAATTGATTTTTTAAGTATTTTTAAAGATAAAATCGAGCCTATTTTTATAAAACACAGATCTAAAAATATAGCAAAATTCGATAGAGCAGTTTTTACCGATACTCACATTGGTATGGATGTCAACAAAGATGGATATAGTTTATACGATGGGTTATGGAACGAGGACCAGATATTTAAACGACTTGAAATATTTGTAAACGAAATAATCAAAAATAAAAAATCAAATACTTTATTCTTAAATGATTTAGCAGACTTCCTGGACGGATGGGATGCAGAAACTACCAGGGGCGGTCATAAATTACCTCAAAATATGGATAATCAAAAAGCCTTTGATGTTGCTTTATTGTTTAAAATCCGTTTAGTCGATAATTTATTTTTATATTATGATAAAATTAAGTTTGTAAATATTTGTAATGACAATCATGCCGGTAGTTTTGGGTATATTGTTAATTCAGCTTTTAAGACTTATATCGAATTAAAATATCCAAATAATATTGAGGTTATAAATCAAAGGAAATTTATAGACCATTACATAATTGGAAATCGATGCTTTATATTAACCCATGGAAAAGACAATGCAAATTTAAAGTTTGGGTTTAAACCGAAACTTGACGCAATCCAAATCGAGAAAATAAAAAACTATATCGATGAATATAAACTGCACAATTATAAAATAGAATTTAGTAAAGGTGACAGCCATCAATTGCTATTCGATCATACAAGTAGCACAGCTTTTGAATATCAAAATTTTGGGGCTTTTAGTCCACCATCGGACTGGATCAAAACAAATTTTAAAAATACTTTAAGCAGCTTTACAACTTTTAACTATTTTGAAACTCAAAAAACAATTAACCACTTTATTTTCTAATTATGAATAATATTCCAGAACCGATCCAAAACATTTTAGATGAAGCAGCGACACAATATGCAAGTAGTCCAGCCACAACGAATGCAGGTTTCTTCTTACGTTTAGCCTGTAAGTTTATTAAACCGACAACAATTATAAAAATGTTTGCTCATAAATTGAGTTAATCATTTGGTGTAATTGGTAACACGGTGGTTGATCCACTAGATAAGGGTTCGAATCCCTTAATGATTAATTAAACCACTCTTTTAGGGTGGTTTTTTTATTACCAAAAAGCGTAATAAATTAAGATATTACGTAATTGTGTAATATTTTTTATTTAGAATTAATATAAATTAATAATAATTGTTGTGCATTAAATTAATTGCCTTATATTTGTACCCAGATAACAACAAATAAAAAAACAAATATTATGACAACAGAAATGAACTACACAGGAACAAGCATTAAATATGATAACGGAAAAATTTTTGGTATTTATACTAAAATGACTAAAGCGGGATTAAGATATTATAAATATTTTAGAGGTAGATTTTATCCAATATCACAAATTGAAATTAATAACTATATAATTTTAAATTAATATGAAACACTTCCTACAACACAAACGCCCACAATTGATTTTTGCGGGGATAGTATTAACTTATTTATTAATCCAAATTACAAGAGTATGAAAACAAACCCAGTAGGTCGGCCCTACAAATGGAAGGACAAAACGGAATTAAAACGTTTTCACAGATTTTTACCGTTAAAAGCAATGCCCGAAATATTAAAAGCAATAGATGTAATTTGTAAAACTTATAAAAATGAAAAAAAAATATAAAAACGATCCTACAGAGGACCACGACTACGAGCCAAGTGCATCGGATAACTTTTGGTTATCACAAGACGACCAAAGCAACGAAGCTAAAGAATATGTAAACGAACTTGAGAAAAAAATTAGAGAGGCTAAAATAGCGTTACAATTCCTTCAAGAATTAGCAAAACAAACAAAAAAAGTTTACTACGTAAATGTAATAAATCAAATAATCAATAATTTAAAATAAGATGACTAAAATAGAAATTAAATCAATATTTGGTGAATTATTATTTACCTATGAAGCAGAAAACGCAACTATAAAAGATGCAGTTGAAAAAGCAGTTAAAGAAAAAGTTAGCCTTAATCGTGCTTCCCTTGATGGTGCTTCCCTTAATGGTGCTTCCCTTAATGGTGCTTCCTTTAATCGTGCTTCCCTTAATGGTGCTTCCCTTAATGGTGCTTCCCTTAATGGTGCTTCCCTTAATGGTGCTTCCCTTAATGGTGCTTCCTTTAATCGTGCTTCCCTTAATGGTGCTTCCCTTAATGGTGCTTCCTTTAATCGTGCTTTCCTTAATCGTGCTTCCCTTAATGGTGCTTCCCTTAATGGTGCTTCCTTTAATCGTGCTTTCCTTAATCGTGCTTCCCTTAATGGTGCTAAAAATAAAGAAACTGCATATTTACCATTATTTTGTAAATGGGGGTTTTCAATTATTGGAGATGAAATTAAAATAGGATGTGAAAAAAGAACTATTGAACAATGGGATTCATTTTTCGCAAGTGATGAAAAATTAACTACCGAAAGAGGTACGGAAGAATTTAAGCAAATTCAAGCAGTTTATAACGCTTGTAAAGCATATTTATTAACTTTAAATCAAAAATAAAATGGAAGAATGGATAAACGAGTGCGAAAAATTCCAAACATGGTTCGCAAATTTAGGGGGTGATATTTCAAATAACGAGCAAATGATGGAAGCCTTTAACCAAATTGAAATTAAAAAACAAAGCGATAACAGATTGATTTCGCTTTTAGAACAGGATAAAATTAACCAAATAGAAGTAAAATTATGATCTCATTTACAGAATTTACAGAAGTATTAAAATACGAAGCCGATTTTTATAGATACACAAGATTAAGTATTTACGAAAGATGGGCAATTTCACAGGAGCGAAGTCTTTGTTTAGGACAGGACGGCAGAAAGTCCTATTTAAGCAAAAAAACTTATGCAACTTGCGAGGAGTTATTAAAAGAAATTAAAGAAACTAACTGGAGTCGAATATGGGAAAAAATACGATAAGAGATAGACTTTTAGAAATTAATCAAGAAACATGGAACTCTGATAAAATTGATAAACAAGAGGAGTTTATAAAACAGTTATTATTTGACTATTCAACATGGTTAGTAAAATACAAACGATTAAATTCAGTTTCTTGGGCTTATACAGATAACGAACTTTTAGAAATTTACCAAGATGAAAATAGAGGATAAAATTACAAACAGCATTATGAGTTGCCAGATTGCACTAAACCAACTCGAGCAGATAAAATATACACCTTACTATAAACAGTCGCTTAAAAACAAATTAAATAGCGTTTTAGTAGAGTTAATCAAAGCAGAAGCGAACCACTACGATAAATTTTTTGAACGTGATGATAATGCTACCGATGCAGTATATTCAGTTTTCGATACGTTTATCAAAAAAGTTAGTGAAATTGCGATATACGATATGGAGAATATTTGCCATATTATAGATGCTTACCGAAAGGATCAAAAATCAATTGAAGGAATTGTAAATAAAATTAATAGATAATGACACTAAAAGAAAAGTTTACTACAATGGCTTTAGATAGAGACATTGCAGATTGGGAAAAAGCTTGCGAAAAAATAGCAGATGAATTTGCTATTGGATTTGCAATATGGAAAGAAAATAATGCTTTACAAGATATTAATGGGAATTATTATGCAGAAAGTAGAATTGGAGTTTCAAGGAATAATCCAATAAATATTTATGAACTATTAGAAATCTATAAAAAAGAAAAAGAGTTATGAAATACACAAAGGAACAAGCTCAGAAATTAAAAGATAAAAATCTAAATGGGTACACGAAATATTATAGACCTATTGCTGATATAGTTATCAAAGACGGATTTTATATAATTGAAAGTAAATTAAATTTATTATGAAAAAGTTTTTAGTAATTTTATCTTTTTTTTTAATAGTACCTATAATAATATGTGTTATATTATATTTATTTGCTTGTTTTTTAGCTTTTAATATTTTAAAAACAGGAGATATTGAATGGGTTTTTATTAGATTTTATGTTATAATGTCTATTATTTTATCAATATTTCTTTCTTTAAATAAAGATTTTAAATAAAAACGCATTTAATTAAAATAAATTATTATATTTGCAGAACAAAACGACAAGTAAGGCGGTCGAACGAAAAAAAACAAATCCCGAATTTTAAGAGTGCCTTACCTCTTTTAGTTCGGGTATTTATTTAAAAAAAATGGAAACATTATTAAAAATTTTACAAGAAAAAATGTTATTAATTGAGCAACTAGAAAGCCAATTAATTGAACAAACAAAAAAAGCAGAGGAAAGCACTAAAACTATGCTTTACTGGTATGAAAAACAAACTAAAGCAAGTTCAGAAGCTTTAACAACTACTGAAAATGGAAACTAAAACCGACTGGAGACAATACCGTAAATCTACACACCTTGCAAGTGCTGATTTAGATGCTATGGAAACTGCTGGAACTAAATTGATTTTCAGCATTAAGGAAGTAAAGTACGAA
>Ga0304729_1000654_pt1 | contig 24534 bp, 32 predicted proteins | sample C_131016_MF_Meta_FD_190475 | JGI IMG/M metagenome (GOLD analysis project Ga0304729, IMG submission 190475) | Freshwater microbial communities from Lake Croche, Canada to study carbon cycling - C_131016_MF_MetaG (v2) (version 2) | ecosystem: Environmental > Aquatic > Freshwater > Lake | place... | reverse complement strand
GCACCAAGTTTTATACGTGTTGGTCATTTTGAACACTTTGCCTCAATACAAAATGTTGTTCGACTAAGAGAGCTCGCTGATTTACTCATAGATCAGCACTATCCAGAAAGTCGTAATAGTCAGAATCCTTACTTAAAACTGTTTCAAAAAATATCTGGGCGTAATGCAAAGCTGGTTGCTCAGTGGCAAGCTGTTGGCTTTTGTCATGGAGTCCTCAACAGTGACAACATCAGCATATTAGGGCTCACGATTGACTATGGTCCCTTTGGCTTTCTGGATCAATTTCAAATGGACCATATTTGCAATCATAGCGATCATGGTGGGCGCTACTCCTATCAACGTCAGCCCCAAATCATGCATTGGAATATGGCCTGCTTAGCAAGTGCCTTTATACCTTTACTGGAATTAGATCACTCCGAAGAAGAGGCTCAAAAGTTGCTCACTAATGCTCTTGGTGAATTTCCAATCACCTATGGAGAAGCTTGGTTGAATCTATTTAGGCAGAAGCTAGGTCTTAGCTCCGAACAGGATGATGATATTGACTTGATCGAAAGACTGCTCCAAGTAATGCATGACTCAAAAGTAGATTTTACAAAGCTATTTCGGGGCCTAGCAGACATCAATACGAATAATCCTGTCAATGACATCAAGCTGCGTGATGACTTCATTGATCGAGATGTAATTGATCAATGGCTTGGTGATTACATTACTCGCTTAATGACAGAATCTACTATTGATGCTGATCGTAAACAAAGAATGAATGCAGTAAACCCAAAATATATATTACGCAATCATTTAGCCCAAGCTGCTATTGAAAAGGCTCAGCAGCAGGACTTTTCTGAAGTAGCTAAACTCTTGAGCATTTTAGAGCGGCCATTTGATGAGCAAGAGCAATACAAAGAGTATTCAGCTCCCCCGCCCCTAGATTTAGAATCAATTGAAGTCAGCTGCTCTTCTTAGTACTGCATTACGCATTTAACTCAAGGAAGTTCTTATGAAAAAAACAAATCCAGAATACAAAAAAATGCTTAGCGATATTGAGTATCGTGTCACTAGAGAGGCCGCAACCGAAAGACCATTTACCGGAAAGTATTGGGATCATTGGGACAAAGGTAGATATACCTGTGTTTGCTGCAATACTCCGCTCTTTCTCTCAGATACTAAATTTGATGCTGGCTGTGGTTGGCCCAGCTATAACCAGCCCGAGGAAGAATCGGCCATCAAAGAAATTAAGGATGCTAGCCATGGCATGGTTCGCACCGAAGTACGTTGCGCCAACTGCGATGCCCATTTGGGTCATGTCTTTGATGATGGCCCAAACCCCACTGGCTTACGCTATTGCATCAATTCCGCATCCTTAAGCTTTGAACCTAGCTCTAATGCAAAATCGACGAGCGAATCTTGAATATCAGGCTTAAGTATTAAATAGCTGGATAATCCCTCTTATGAAATTTTTATTCGATCTCTTCCCCATCATTCTGTTTTTTATCGCCTTCAAATTTGGCGATATCTATACGGCAACAATTGTTGCCATGGTTGCGACCATTGGACAAATTTTGTGGGTTTACTATCGCCACCGCAAGATTGATGCCATGCAGTGGATTAGTTTGGTAATGATTCTGGTATTTGGAAGCTTGACTATCTTTTTACATGACAAGACCTTCATACAGCTAAAACCAACCGCCCTTTACTGGCTATTTTCAGGGGCTTTATTTATTAGCGCCCAATTTTTTAGTAAAAATTGGATACAAGTCCTGATGGGTAAACAAGTAAGCCTCAAGGCAGAAAATTCGCATTCTGTTTGGCATCGCCTCAATATGGCTTGGGCTGCATTCTTCTTTTTAATGGGCGTACTTAATCTCTATATTGCTTTTGAATACTCCGAAGAAACTTGGGTCAACTTCAAACTCTTTGGCAGCACGGGCTTACTAGTAGCCTTTGTGATTATTCAAGGTGTTTGGCTATCACGTCATATGGAGCATCCTCCTGAATGAGCATTAATCAAACCCGCATTGCACTATTTGAGCAAGACCTACATAAAGCATTTGCAATTGAGCACCTTCAGATTGAAGATGAAAGTCATCTGCATGCTGGTCATGCTGGCGCAGCCAGTGGTGGCGGCCACTTTAAGCTCACTATCGTTGCTCCAGAATTCAAGGGCTTAAGCTTAGTAGCCAGACACCGCGCTGTCTACGCTGCCTTAAATAAGCATATCCCAATAGAAATCCATGCCTTAACTATTAATGCCATAGCGCCTGGAGAATCTAGATCTTAAGGCTGCTTTACACTAGCAACTATCTGCTAACTCCTAAACATTCAGACTACTTATTAAATAATCCTCTCCCACTATGTTGAAATTACAAGCATTACTTACTAGCAGCCTTTTTGCTATCCTCTTATCAACCAATGCAGTTGCCCAGAATGCTGTCATCGTCAATGGCAAAGCGATACCTAAGTCTCAGTTGGATAAATTGGTAGAAAAAACGGGTAAGTCTGATAACCCGCAAGTACGCGATCAAGCCCGCGAGATGCTGATAACCCGTGAACTCATTTTGCAAGAAGCTGATAAGCGTGGAGTGATTCAAAAAGAATCCGTGCGTGATCAATTGGAACAATCTCGCGTGGGTGTTCTAGTGGCGGCCGTCTTTGAGGACTATGTAGAACGGGAAAGTGTCTCTGATGCAGACCTCAAAGCCGCCTATGAAAACGTGAAAGATCAATACACCGGTAAGGAATACCACGTAGAGCATATTTTGGTGGATAAAGAAGCGGATGCAAAAGCGATCATTGCCCAATTGAAGGCTGGCGCTAATTTTGAAGAGATCGCTAAAGCCAAATCCAAAGATCCTGGCTCAGCTAAGAATGGCGGAGACCTGGGCTGGGTTTCTGATAAGGCCCTGGTTCCTGAGTTTTCAAAAGCGATGGTGCAGCTGAAGAACGGTCAAATTACTGATAAGCCAGTGAAATCTCAATTCGGATATCACATTATCAAGATGCTAGATTCTCGTGATGCGAAGGCTCCTAGCTTTGATGAAATGAAAGAACAGCTTAAACAAATGATCATGGCAGATCAAAATTGGCAAAAAGCAAAGTTCTCAGAAATGATGCAAAAACTTCGCGCTAAGGCAAAGATTCAATAAGTAGAATTTATCGTTATCTATTTGGATAGTGGCGTGGCCTTAGTTTTTGAATCGCCATACCAGCCAAGCCGCAGGCAAATGCAGACATAACAAACACATCACGTGGTTGGGATAACTCCCAGATCCAGCCTGCACATAATCCGCCCAATGTACCGCCTAGGCCATAAGATACTGTGGCCATTAAGGCTTGCCCTCTAGCTTGTAATGGCCCTGTAAACCAGCGCTGAAGTAATTTAGTTGCGGCGCTATGATGAGCAGCAAACGTGCCTGCATGTAAAACTTGCGCAAAGATCAGAACAGATGTGATTGGCAAGAATGCAATCAAAATAAAGCGTACTACCCCTATCCCAAAGGCTGCTTGTAGAACGACTTCAGCATCTAAGCGACTAAGTACTTTACTTTGAAAGTAAAAGAAAATCACTTCTGCAAATACACCCAAGGCCCAAAAGAGTCCAATTTGGAATTTATCGTAGCCGAGATTGGCTAGATAGAGGGAATAAAATACATACAGCGCTGCATGAGCAAACACCATAAAGAAACCAGAGATTAAAAACCAGCGAACATCGGGATTCAAGAGAACAATCAGTAATTCGCCCTTCACCATTTTGCGGCGCTCCATCTTAGGTTCATGCAGTAAGAAGGTCACTAAGGCTAGCGATATCAAAATAACCGTACCTAAAGCTGGATATAGCTCTATTGATTTACGTTGAAACAGCTCTCCAGCAGTAAGCACCATAAAAATGAAGCCCAGAGATCCCCACAGGCGCAGACGCCCATAACGCTTATCAAAAGAGTTGTCTTTAAACAAAGCATGTACGGTCGCAGATTCTCCAAGAGGCATGAGGCTGCTAAGGATGGTGTGGAGTACAAACATCCAGATAAAAAAGCTGATGTAGCTTTGTAAGAAGTAAATGGATAAAAAGACTAGCGCAGCAAAACAAGCGCAAAAGCGAATAATCCCGACACGGTTTGATAAAAAATCGGAGAGCCAGCCCCAAGAAAATGGTCCGATGATGCGGGTAATCTGCAGCATCGACATTAGTACTGCGATTTCAATCACGCTAAATCCACGATCTAAAAAGAACAGGCTAGCAAATGGTGAGACTAAACCAACATAAGCAAAATATAAAAAGAAAAAGGACCCGAAGGCCCAGCGTAGAGAAGGCGTCATCTAAGAAACAGCCATCAATCGATTGTTGAACCCGGGCGAGACGCGGGGATAGGTTTAACGGACGCTTTGACATCGGCGCACTGAGCGCGATGACGTAATGCGTGATCCATCACTACCAGGGCCAACATAGCCTCAGCTATGGGTGTAGCACGAATGCCAACACAAGGATCATGACGACCTTTGGTTTGAACAGTAATTGGCTTACCATCTAAGTCAATCGATTGCTTTGGACTCATGATGCTAGAGGTGGGTTTAATCGCAATCGAAACCCGTAGGTCTTGACCGCTACTGATGCCGCCCAAGGTACCGCCAGCGTTATTGCTAGAAAAGCCATCTGGATGCATTTCATCGCCATGCTCACTACCTCGCTGAGTAACCGATTTAAAGCCAGCGCCGATCTCAACGCCTTTAACAGCATTGATACCCATCATGGCATGGGCAATATCTGCATCTAATTTATCAAAGACGGGTTCGCCTAAACCAATAGGAATATTACGCGCGCGTACCTCAATGCGTGCGCCGCAAGAGTCCCCTGCTTTGCGCAGCTCATCCATATATGCCTCAAGCTGAGGGATGATGTCAGCGTTAGCAGCGAAGAATGGATTCTTCTCAACTTGAGAAAAATCTTGAAATGGGATTTCTACAGCGCCTAGTTGACTCATATAGCCATAGAACTCAGTGCCGTATTTCTCACGCAGCCATTTTTTGGCAATCGCAGCTGCCGCAACCACGGGTGCAGTTAAGCGCGCAGAAGATCGACCGCCGCCACGGGGATCACGAAAACCATATTTATGGTGATAGGCATAATCAGCATGGCCTGGTCTAAATGTTTGCAAGATATCGCTATAGTCTTGACTACGTTGATCGGTATTCCGTATTAGAAGAGCGATTGGCGCTCCGGTTGTCTTGCCTTCGAAGACGCCAGACAGAATCTCAACCTGATCTTCTTCTTTGCGCTGAGTAACGTGACGGGACGTGCCTGGCTTACGACGATCTAGATCTAGCTGTAGGTCTGCCTCTGATAAAAGCATACCTGGTGGGCAGCCATCAACGACCGCCCCAATAGCGGGACCGTGAGATTCACCAAAAGTGGTGACGGTAAAGAGGAGGCCTAAGGTATTTCCTGACATAACTACATTATGTCATTTGTCAGGAATATCGGCTTAAAACAAGCAGTTAGAGGCTAGTTAGCAGCCTTTTCGGTATCTTCAGGCCAATCGCGAATATAGGCCTTGAGCATCGTATTTTCGAAGTCTTGCGCCTCAACTACGGACTTGGCAACATCGTAAAAAGAGATTACGCCCATCAACATTTTTTGGTCAACCACAGGTAAGTAGCGTGCGTGATCGACCAACATCATACGACGGACTTCATCAATCTCAGTCTCCATATTACAAGTCAGCGGCTTCTGATTCATCACGGCACTGACTTGTAGACCGTCTAATTTACCTTGATGCGTTGCTAAAGCCCCAATTACTTCGCGAAAAGTCAAGATACCAACTAGCTTGTCGAACTGCATCACAATCAAAGAGCCGATGTCATGTTCACTCATGATTAATACTGCAGTTTGCAGTGCAGTCTCTGGGGTAACGGTGAATAAGGTGCTGCCCTTTACACGCAATATGTCACGAACTTTCATCTCATCTCCAGAAGCAATGCAAACATAACATTGTTAGATTCAATATATTCCCAAGATCTCTTTCAATCAAGGGCTCAGGAGCCTCTTTTAGTAACGAATAACCCTAATGACCCCGCTACGGATATTGGGTAAATTGGCAACTAAGATCGCTCCAGCGAGGGTGATCCACCAGGTCATATAAATCCAGAGTAAGCCTAAAGGGAAGATGGCAAAAGCGCCATAGACAGTCTTATAAAAAGCCGTATGACTCAGAAAAATAGCGTAGCCAAACTTCATCAGCTCAAAACTGATAGCCGCAAACAAGGCACCTGAAAAGGCATCTGACCACAAAATCTTAGAATAAGGTAGAACTTTATACACAACGGTATAGACAGTAATTGCTAAAAAAATTGGTGTAATTGCTGCTATCAGTCGAAAACCAAAAGAGATCGCTTTAATCCAACCTTCTGAGGCGCTAAATAAAATACCACTTAAGTAGATGCCCACACCTAAAAGCACTGGGCCTAAAATAGTTGCGGCGCTATAGATGATCACTTTTTTAAATAGCGGACGTCGCTCTTGCACTTTAAATATTTGATTAAATACTGCTTCAATCACTGCTAATGTCATGATGGTGGTAATCACTAAACCAATCAAGCCAACGAAAGTTAATCCCTGTGCTTTGGATGAAAACTGATCCAAATATGTAAACACTTGTTGATTTAAGCCGCTGGGCATAGAGGTATCTAGCAACCAGGTTCTGAAGGCATTTTTTACCTGGATAACACTCGGTAGATAGCCAATTAAAATGGTAGCAATAGTCAGCATCGGGACCAAAGACAAGGTGGTCGTAAATGCGAGGCTAGCGGCAATCTGATTTAGATTGAGGCCGCGATTACGCTCCCAGAGCTGTTTGCCCAGAGCAAGCCATAATTGGGGGTTACGAATAAGGCGCATCGCCGTATCATAAGAGAATATGAGCCAACCTGAAATTTTAGTTTTGTACTACTCCCGCTATGGCGCTACCAAGGATCTCGCACGCCTAATAGCTGAGGGCATAGAAAGCGTTCCCGGGGTCAGCGCGCGACTCAGAACCGTGCCTGCAATTTCTACCGTTTGTGAGGCTACAGAAGCTGCCGTGCCCAATGAGGGTGCACCCTATGCTGAATACTCAGATCTACAAGAGTGTATTGGCTTAGCCCTAGGCTCCCCTACTCGCTTTGGCAATATGGCTGCCCCTATGAAATATTTTTGGGATGGTAGCTCATCTGAATGGCTCAACGGTGCTTTAATCGGTAAGCCTGCTTGTGTATTTACTAGCACGGGCAGCATGCATGGGGGCCAAGAAAGTACCTTACTCACCATGATGATTCCCCTGCTGCATCACGGCATGATCATTGTGGGCCTGCCCTATAGCGAACCTGATTTAATGTCCTCGAATACGGGTGGTAGCCCTTATGGTGTTACTCATTTGGCACACGCAGATGGTCGTGCTCCGATTAGCTCAGAAGAACAACGTCTAGCAAAAGCGCAGGGTAAGCGCCTAGCAAAAACTGCACTCAAGCTTTTGCAAAAGAAATAATGAAGATGCTCAAGAAATTACTAGAAAAGAATCCGTACCAACTACTGGCAACAGCAGCCTTTGTTGATTTATTTATTTTATGCGTGTGCTGGGAATGGTTTATTTCCCCTCTACGCCCCGGTGGCTCATGGCTCATACTCAAGGGGATACCTTTGCTCTTTGCTATTCCAGGTTTATGGAAAGGCAAGGTCTACACCATGCAATGGGCTTCAATGTTGATTCTTCTCTATATCACCGAAGGTTTAGTTCGCATTCTAGAAACTGGTAGCAATTTTTGGATGGCCCTTTTAGAAACCATTTTGGCAACCACTGGTTTTATTTGTCTTCTCATCTATCTTAAGCCAATCAAGCAGAAAGCAAAAAGTTTGGCTGCTAAAAAGGCGCAGGCCAATTAATGATGCAGGGCTTAATCGAACAATTTGTAACAGTATTAGGCGAACAATATGTGCTTACTCAAGACCAAGATAAAGAGTCCTACCTTACGGATTGGCGTAAACGCTATAGTGGCAAAGCCCTAGCAGTCCTTCTACCCAAAACAACTGATGAAGTCGCCAAGATTGTGAAGCTGTGTGCTGCTAATCATGTCGCAATCGTTCCACAAGGTGGTCATACTGGTTTTTGTGGTGGCGCTACGCCTGACAATAGCGGTAAACAAGTCATACTTAACCTCAAGCGCATGAATCATATCCGTGAGATAGATGCCACTAACCAAACGATGACGCTAGAAGCAGGATGTATTTTGCAAGCGGCACAAGAAAATGCAGCGGCACAAGATTTTTTGTTTCCACTTAGTCTTGGCGCAGAAGGTAGCTGCATGATTGGTGGCAACTTAGCTACTAATGCGGGCGGCACCAACGTACTTCGCTATGGCAATACCCGTGATCTTTGCTTGGGCCTTGAGGTCGTTACCGCTCAAGGTGAAATCTGGAATGGCATGAAAGGTTTGCGTAAGGATAATACTGGTTATGATTTGCGCGACCTTTTTATTGGCTCTGAAGGCACTCTAGGCATCATCACTGCGGCAGTCATGAAGCTGTATCCATTGCCAATCTCTCAATGGACGACACTAGTAGCTACCGACAATATTGCATCAACCATTGCTCTACTCACTCTATTTCAAAAACGTGCAACATCATTGCTTACTGGCTTTGAAATGATGACGCAGGAATCATTAGCGTTAAATGAAAAACACTTTCCACAGATGGCCAACCCATTAAAAGGAAACCCACCCTTCACAGTATTAATTGAGCTTTCTGATCATGAGAGTGAAGAGCATGTTCGAAAACTACTGGAAACTATATTGGAAGAGGCTTTTACAGCGAACCTTATTAGTGATGCAGTCATTGCTAATAATCTGAGTCAGGCAAATGCGTTTTGGCATATGCGTGAGCACATTACCCTGGCGCAAGCCGAAGAAGGTGCCAATCTGAAGCATGACATCACGATTCCTCTTTCCCACTTAGATAGCTTTATTCAGGAAACTGACTCACTGATGAGGCAACAGTACCCAGGGGTCCGGATCATTAATTTTGGCCATTTGGGTGACGGTAACCTTCACTACAACATCGCCCCTCCCCTAGGAGTCGATCCAAAGGAGTTCAACCTAAGTCATGAAAAGGCCATTCAGGAGCTCATTTATGCTCAAGTTGAGCGTTGCCAAGGCTCAATATCTGCAGAACATGGTGTTGGACAGCTCAAACTGGGGGATTTAAGAGCCCATAAGGGTGAGGTAGCACATGATCTGATGAAGGGCTTAAAAAGGGCTCTAGATCCCCAAAATATCCTCAATCCCCATAAAGTGGTCACGATTTAAGAATTTCAAAATCCTAAGATATTTGTTAAATATTTAGTAATTCTTGTCATCTCTACCTAATTCTGGTGCGTTATATGCCCATGGAGGTGACAAATATGTCAACAAGACTCAAACGTTGGGCCCGTGCAATTCAACAAATCGACCTTTCCAAAAGGACGCCTGAAGTCGCTATTGGCTATCTAGACAATAAATATCGCGATATCGCTTGGCGTTACATCCGCATTCTAGGCTTTGAACGCACTATCAGCTTCATGGCTAGCAATAACTTTCACCCAGAGTAAGCCTTAAGAAAAAAACCTAAATACTTGAAATATTTAGGTTTTTTGTTTTATAGCTACTGGGCTCAGAATTTAATTACTTTTGGCCTTCAGCGCCTCTTCCAGCTGATTGATCTTATTTTGCATAGCACTCAACTTGGCATTTAAGGCCCCAACGTTGAGGAAGGACTCATCATGAACAGGCGCTTTCATGTTATTTCCCCACCCAAGCCAGGCTGAGTCATAAACCTTCACTTTTTTGAATCCAAGGCTTTTCAAGACAACTGCGGTTTCAGCAGCACGAACCCCGCTTTGGCAATACACGACTGTTTCTTTATCTGGGTCTAAATTGGCATAGAGCTTTTTGAGGTCTGCCTCATTTTTAAGAGCCATGCCAGAGTTATCTGCGACCTGTTTCTTGCTAACCTTGATTGCTGTAGCGGGATCCTGCCAGTTTTCTTCGAATGGAATATTAATTGAGTTAGGAATATGACCACCCCGAATAGCGCGAACATCTTTTCCTGAATATTCATCAGGAGTCCTCACATCCAAAATCTGTACAGATTTGGATTGAGCAAGTTTGAGCATTTCTTCATTGGATACTACCAGCTGAGTTTGGGGTACAAGATTTACTGATATGGGCGCAGATGTTTGACGTTCCTTCTGAATCGGTAGTCCAGCAGATTTCCAACCCTCAAAGCCGTCGTGATACACCTGAGCCTTTTTGCCTCCAAAGAAATTAATAGTGTACAAACCAAAATAAGCATAGGGATTTCCACGGGCGCCATAGACAACAATGTCTCGATTGATACTCAAGCCAGCATCATTAAAGATCTTTTGTATCTTTTCAGTGGCTATATAGTCTTCTTTGTTGGGATCTCTGAGAACGCTTCCTGCGTCACCAATATTGATTGCTCCTGGTATATGGCCCTCTAAGAAACTTTTTTCATCGCGCACATCCCAAACAATAGCTCCACGAGCAATCGCTTGCTGCACTTGCTCGGTATTAAGAATAGCGTCATTTTTCTGAGCATAGGCAGATAGAGAGACGAATACTGTACTGATTAGAAAAAGTTTTTTGATGGATTGATTCATGAGAGAGGCTTTCAACTAGAAATGAATAATAAGAAGTGAGGTTAACACTAAGGTTTAAGCAAAGAAGGCTCGAGCTTGCGCAATGAGTTCTGTTGGGCGTTCTTCTGGAATATAGTGCCCACAGGAAACTGCATGCCCAGATACATCTTGGGCTACTGCTTCCCAGTCCTCTATAGGTTTAAAGCATTTATTAACAATGCCATGCTCACCCCACAGCACTCTTAATGGCATTGTGAGCTTCATACCGGCAGCTCGATCAGCCCGGTCATGAATTAAATCAATCGTTGCTGCAGCGCGGTAGTCTTCACACATGGCATGCATGCTCAGCGGATTACTTGCCCCTGCAAGATATTCTGCCCAGCGCTCTGGGGAAAATATACCTGTGCCAGCATGACGTCCCATATGTTTAGTAATCCAAAACTCAGGATTTGCACCAATTAAGGTTTCTGGTACGGGCTCTGGCTGAATCAAGAAGAACCAATGCCAATACCCTTTGGCAAACTCCATTGTGGTGTTCTCATACATTGTGAGAGTTGGAGAAATATCCAAGACCATCAAGCGCAAAACACTTTTTGGATAATCCATTGCTAGCCGGTGAGAGACTCTGCCGCCACGATCATGTCCTAGTAAGAAAAATTGCTCATGGCCCAAAGCTTTCATGAGTGCATGTTGGTCACAAGCCATAGATCTTTTGGAGTAAGTCGAATGATCTGCCTTTCCATGGGGCTTGGATGAGTCTCCATAACCACGCAGGTCAGAAGCTACAACAGTAAAGCTTTTAGCTAATTCGGGGGCAACTATTTCCCAAATCGCTTTAGTTTGTGGGAAACCATGGAGCAATAGGATCGGTGGGCCATTACCGCCAATTTGGCAGGCAATGTCTATTGGGCCATCTTCAGATGGAACGGTAATACTTTTTTGTTCAAACCCAGGAAATACTAAAGACATGTGATGCCCAATTTAAAAGAGCCTCCGAAGAGACTCTGTTTTGAAAAAAATTCAAATTAATTATCAGCAACCGCTTGAATTTCAGCTACCGTCAAATATCCTTTATTAGAAGAATCAATATAGCCAAAATGACTGTAGATGCGTGGCATGCAACCTTTAGCTTCCTCGCGAGTAAGTTTGCCGTCGTGATTGGTATCGCATTTTGCAAATCGCTCAGCAATTTCACGATTCTTAGAAGCATTATCAGCGTTAGCGCTCATTGCCAATGCGGAGAATGCACAAGTAGCTAATATCCTAATATTTTTAGCAAAATACATGTAGATCTCTTATTGACCAGTTGGCGTTGGATTTGCAGAGGTTTCCAGTGCTGCCTTAACCGCTTTTTTGGCCATTGCTATAAATGAGTCAACTGAGCCGCTAGCAGTTCTAAATGATTCACCCTGAACTGTCACTAAACCCTCGCCAAGTAGCTTATTAGTTTGGCTATCAGTGATCTTACTTTCAATTAAAAGTGCGGGAGTTTTAGCATTCACGCCACCTGCAAATGCAGCTGCATTGGTAGCCAATCCGATTGGTGTGAAGTTCCATGGCTTCAAATAATCATTAGAACTTTCAGCACCCGTAATCCCCACGGATACACGGGCAACACCAGGGCCTGGCTTATTGACAATCTGAATATTGCCACGCGCACTCACCGCTTCAACCATCGAAGCCTGCAATGCAGACTTGGCTTTAATAATTGATTCAGCGCTGACATCTTTAGTGGCGCTTTGATTTAAATAAATAGGCTCCAAAATCACAGCGGTGTATGCACCAGGATTAATGCCTGAGATTCTATATCTCCAAATACGCGCATCCGGAACAGAGGTTGACATCGGCACTAATAATGAATAATCCGGCAAGTATCCAGATCTAGGCATTGGTTCAGTAGTCAGTTTGGGGGCATTACTACAGGCAACCAGTAGCGCAATGACTGAGATGGATGCAGCTACAAGATTAAGCTTCTTCATTTATGTTCCTAAATAAGTACTGCCTATATGCTTTAGTGATTAATGACACTAAAGACATCATAACCAACAATGATTAATCTAGGGGCGGGCAAGGCAGCATGCCACCGGTCTTTTTATGAATCGTCGGTTTGCAGTCTGCTTGAGCTGCGGGGGATGACTGGCTTGGCGGTACTTGTGCTGCTTGCGTGACTGTTCCAGGACTGATAGCCATAGGAGCAGAGGATGCGGGGCTAGTTGGAGTAGCTGGAGATGGCGACAGTTTTGCTTGTCTTGGCGCCTCAAGTCCTGCTGCAACATAAAAAGATCTATCTGTTCCGGGGCATGGCATCAATGCCCCTGTTTTAGTGTTGTAGACATCCTTACATTGTGGATTGGCTTCGAGTCGCGCTTCTAATTTTGCTGAAGTGCAAGCTAATAAAGCAGGTAGCAATGAAATTAAAAAAACTACAATTTGGATTGATTTATTCATGCGCCCATTTTATGTCATCTACCTAAGCTAAAAATAGACTCAAAAATAATTTAATCAAACTACTTGCCCCAATATAGTGCTCTTCCTAAAAACACAATACCCGCCAAAGCGGGTATTGTGTAAATTCTAAGCCCCTTATTATTTCAAGGGGATAACACTCATCAGATATTAATCTCCGAGCTTCATCTCTAATGCTTCGATCTGACCGCTTTGATCTTTGTCGAATTTTTTCCATTCAGCATCAGTCATACCGCATGTCTTAGCTTCGTCTTTAGTAATAATCATATTTCCATTGATGTCGCATGCTTTAAGTTCAGCACTGGAAATTTTACCGTCTTTGTTTTTATCAACTTGAGCCATTACGCCAAAAGACAAAAAGGATAAAGCTACTGCTGTGGCTAATAATTTCATAAATACTCCTGATGTTATTGATCAATAAATACTGGACTACTGAAAAAGTATATATCTACTAATTTTTATAGTAAATAAATGAACCTAGTACTAACCCTAGTTTTTAAGAAAAATATAGGCCAGACTGTCATAAAAGTGTCAAAAAATCCTGTCAGAAAATTTTACTTCTCCTGCCTAAAATTACTATCCAAGAACTCTTGTACCCCTGTAAACATCAACATCCGATTCTTTTCCATGATGATGGTGTGTGTACCTTCGCTGATCTGCAACATAATTTTGTATGGGGCATTTTCTAGTTTGGTGAAGTACTCATAGAGCATATAGCTAGGTAAGTCTGCATCCCACTCTGCGTGCACTAGCATCACCGGCACGCGGATATTTTTAGGCTCATACAACGGAATTCCAGCCGTCCAAAACTCACGCGCATCTTGAACTGTGCCATTAGGCGCTCTGAGCTTTTTAGGGGTTTGAGTTCTGCCCCATGGGTCTGTATCGAAGGTGGCTTCTGACCACTTCTCAAACCATCCCGGTGGAATGAGAGTAGCTTTTGCACTTTCAGGAACACCAGTAAGCCAACGATTTTTAGCATCAGCAATAGAGGCAACCCTATAAGCACCTAATGGGCCACCTTTATCTGTTAAAGGTGCTCCACCTTGACGTAGCCACTGAGGTGCATAAAGAACTAACTTATTGACCTTCTCATTATTCTCCGTGGTGTACTTACCCATGATGGTTGTGCCCCAAGACCAACCAAGTAAGTTCATCTTATTGATATTGCGCTTTTTGAGGATGTAATCAACTGCACTGGATACATCCTTTACTGCCGTATCTGTTCTCACGATGGGAGCATTTTGGTCGGCAGGCTGATCCATCTCGGGAGGCCGTGTTGATTTGCCATAACCCCTTAAATCAACCAACCAAACATCGTAGCCTCTTGCTGCCATATATTCCATCCAAGAGGTTCCGCCTAGCGATAAATCAAAGGCAGTTTCTGCGGGATACGTTGAACCATGAACATAGAGCAAGGTTTTCTCAGCCGTAAATTTCTTCATACCGGCTAAGTGCTTATTCCGTACATAGAGAAAAATACCCGGGGTATCGCTTTGCACCATGTACTCGTTCATTTGAATCTTTCCGGCAGCAAATGCTTGACCCAGAAATAAACAAGAAATTAGTGCCACCAGTGATCGTGCTATCAATTTCACTTCGTCTCCCTTTGGGCTAATGCCCTTATCTGTATTGTTGTAGGGTCAATATAGCATTTGCTAAGATCCTTTAGGCGAGCAAATCCTCTTTTTAAGCCTTTTTACTAGCCATATGAGCACAGCGCTCAGTAAAACCCAAAAACTGCCAAGCGCTTTAAAATAAAACCCATGACCAAGATCCCTGAACTTCTAGCCCCTGCCGGCAGCCTTTCGATGTTGCGAACCGCTTTTGAATTTGGAGCGGATGCAATTTATGCTGGCCAGCCTCGTTATTCCTTGCGAGTTCGAAATAATGACTTCGGCAAGATTGAAGTGCTTAAGCAAGGTATTGATACTGCACACGAGTTGGGTAAGAAGTTTTTCTTAGTCTCTAATTTATTGCCGCATGGTGCGAAGACCCGCACCTATATCAAAGATATGTCGCCAGTAGTGGATCTAAAACCTGATGCGCTCATCATGTCTGATCCTGGTTTGATCATGATGGCTAGAGAAGCCTGGCCAGATATGCCAATTCATTTATCAGTGCAAGCCAATACTGTGAATGGCGCTTCTGCAAAATTCTGGCGCTCTGTTGGTATCAGCCGGGTTATCTTGTCCCGCGAACTTTCCTTTGATGAAATTGAAGAAGTGCGTCAAGACTGTCCTGAGATGGAACTTGAAGTATTCGTCCATGGCGCTTTATGCATTGCCTATTCGGGCCGCTGCCTCTTATCAGGCTATATGTCCCATCGTGACTCCAATCAAGGCGCGTGCACGAATGCATGCCGTTGGGATTACAAGGTCAAGCCTGGCCAACAAACTTCTAGTGGCGACGTTGTGCTCCTCCAGGAAGCTAAAAGGCCTGATGATTTAATGCCAATGGAAGAGGATGAGCATGGCACTTACATCATGAACTCGAAAGATTTACGTGCGGTTGAGCATATCGAGAGACTTACAAAGATGGGTGTTGATTCCTTCAAGATTGAGGGTCGCACCAAGTCCCCCTATTATGTTTCGCGTACATGCCAAGCGTATCGCTCAGCGATAGATGATGCAGTTGCAGGTAAACCTTTTAATACGACCCTGCTTGGCAACCTAGAAGGTCTTGCTAATCGAGGTTATACCGATGGCTTTTATGAGCGTCACCATGATAAGGATTACCAACTGTATATGAGAGGCTACTCCCTTTCAGGCAGAAGTCTCTATGTTGCTGAAACTCTTGATATCGATTCGGCCTCTGGTCGAGTCAAAGTAGATGTCAAAAACCGCTTTTCCGTTGGCGATAAACTAGAGATCATCGAACCACAGGGAAATCAAGACATCGTCTTAGATGCTATGTGGAATATGAATGGTGAGCCAATTAATGTAGCTCCTGGTTCTGGTCACTTTGTGTGGATCAAGTTACCACTTCTTAGCAAGCATGCATTTATTGCCCGCTATACCCAAGAGCCGGCGCCAGTAGAGGCAGCATCTGCATGCTCTAGCGGCGAATCTTGCTGTAATGCTTAGATAATGAATACGCCCGTCGGCACAGAAAGCCATTCATTAGGTATTAAGAAAAAAGTAGAAGCTGAGGCTAAGAAGGTCTTTGCCCTTACCGTTTATTTTGGTGTCTGGTTCTGCGCCCTTACTTTTTTAGGCGCTACTACTTTGGATGAGCGCTCTATTCCTTTATCTTTATTTGGAATTGCTATCATCAAAGCCGGCTTATGCGCCAAATTTATGTTGATAGCCCAAGCCATTTTTCCAATCAATATCAGTAAATCCAATGGAATTATTAGATCTCTTTTTCTTGAGTCCATTCTGTACATCATTGTTGTTCTGGGCTTGAACTATATTGAAGCAGGAGTTGAGGGCCTCATGCATGGGAAAGACTTTTTAGACTCAATGGCTAGCTTTGGCCAAAAAAATCCCATGAAGGTGTTGGCTATGTCACTGGTTTATTGGTTGATCGTCTGGCCATATTTAGTAGTCGTTGGAATGCAATTGGCTCTCGGGAAAGATGCAACTGTAGCAATTCTGTTTGGCAAGAAACATACTTCTGGTCAATAGTTTTTTCAATCAATCCTATAATCAATGAATAGCTAAAACTGCCCTTCATTAGCATTTACGTAAATTATTCATTACTAAGAAAAATATGAGCTCCAAGCCTACAGATCCTAAAGCAGCACCTGAGACAGGTTTACATAAAGGCTTAACAAGCTATGGCGATAAAGGCTTCTCTTTATTTTTACGCAAAGCATTTATCAAGGGTGCTGGCTATACCAATAGCGCCCTAGATCGCCCTGTTATTGGCATCATTAATACTGGTAGCGCATATAACCCCTGTCACGGCAATATGCCACAGCTCCTTGAAGCCGTGAAGCGCGGCGTGATGCTTGCTGGCGGTTTACCAATGGAATTTCCTACGATCTCGATCCATGAAAGCTTTGCTGCACCAACGAGCATGTATTTACGTAATCTAATGTCGATGGATACTGAAGAGATGTTGCGTGCACAACCCATGGATGCGGTTGTCATGATTGGTGGTTGCGATAAAACAGTTCCTGCACAAATGATGGGCGCTGCTTCTGCAGGTCTGCCAGCTATTCAACTAATCACCGGTTCAATGCTCACTGGCTCACATCGCAGCGAGCGGGTTGGCGCCTGTACTGACTGTCGTCGTTACTGGGGCAAGTTCCGTGCTGGTGAGATTGATGAGATTGAAAAAGATGAAGTGAACGACCAGTTAGTTGCAAGCGTTGGCACCTGCTCTGTCATGGGTACCGCTAGCACGATGGCTTGTATCTCTGAAGCCTTGGGTATGACGGTTCCAGGCGGCGCCACTCCTCCAGCCGTCACGGCAGATCGCATTCGGGTTGCCGAAGAAACTGGTGCTTGCGCAGTGCAGATGGCTAAAAATGGTTTAACGATTGATAAGATTCTGACGGCAGATGCTTTTGAAAATGCCATACGTGTATTGCTAGCCATTGGTGGTTCCACAAATGGCATAGTCCATTTGGCTGCTATTGCTGGTCGCATGGGATTAGAAATTGATCTGGATGCTTTAGACAAAATGGGTAATGAAACCCCTGTTCTAGTCGATTTGAAGCCATCTGGCGATCATTACATGGAAAATTTTCATGATGCTGGCGGTATGACTACTTTGTTGCGTGAACTCAAGCCACAGTTAAACCTCAATGCAATGACGGTAACTGGTAGAACGCTTGGTCAAGAAATTGATGCTGCACCACCGAGTTTTAAACAAGATGTGGTTCGCCCATTTGATAAGCCTATTTATCCCCGTGGCAGCATTGCTGTATTACATGGCAATCTTGCTCCTGGTGGCGCAATTATTAAGCAATCAGCGGCTAATGAGAAACTCATGGAGCATGAAGGTCGTGCCGTGGTGTTTGAGAATGCAGAAGATCTAGCAAGTCGGATTGATAGCCCTGATTTAGATGTCACAGCAGATGATATTTTGGTGCTCAAGAATATTGGCCCTAAGGGTGCGCCCGGCATGCCTGAAGCCGGCTATATCCCTATTCCTATGAAATTGGCACGTGCCGGTGTAAAAGATATCGTGCGTATTTCTGATGGACGCATGAGTGGCACAGCATTTGGTACGATCGTGCTACATGTCACCCCCGAATCAGCTATTGGTGGTCCTTTGGCTCATGTGCACAATGGTGATCGCATAAGCCTGAGCGTCAAGAATCGTGAAATTAGTTTATTAATTTCTGATGAAGAGTTAGCTAAGCGAGCTAAAGATAATCCAATTACATCACCTACAGCTGAACGTGGGTACAAAAAGCTATTCTTAGATACTGTGACACAAGCTGATCAAGGTGTTGACTTCGATTTCTTAAGAGCAGCTAAGATGATTGGTAAAACTCCTCGCAAATAAGCGTCTAGTAGCGTACTTTTCTTTCTTATAAATTTCTGAGCTCACGGCGCAAAATCTTGCCGACATTTGATTTTGGGAGCTCGTCGATAAAGACGATTTTTCGGGGCCGCTTATAGCTAGTCATATGATTTTTGCAATATTGCAATATTTCAGCTTCAGTAAGATGGTGGTTGTCCCTGACTACATAAGCCTTGACGATTTCTCCAAGCTTACGATGAGGCACCCCAATGACGGCACACTCTCTAATGCCATTCATTTGAGATAAGTGATCTTCCACATCATTTGGAAATACTTTAAATCCTGCCACTACGATCATATCTTTCTTGCGATCAACAATTTCTACATAGCCTTCATCAGTGATGATGCCAATATCTCCCGACTTAAAAAAGCCATCGGCCGTCATGCAATGACTTGTTTCTTCTGGCTTATTCCAATAACCCGCCATAACTTGTGGACCTTGAATACAAATCTCCCCAGGGGTGCCGTGCGGCAGCTCAACTTCATCATCATCTAAGATGACGACATGAGTGCTTGAAATCGGCATACCAATATGTCCTGTAAAGTGTTTTTCTAATGGCGTGTTTACACAAACCACTGGGGATGTTTCTGATAAACCATAGCCCTGTGCAATAGGTACGCCTGTAAGCTCCTGCCAGTGGTCTGCAGTCTTCTTATGTACAGCCATGCCACCCCCAATGGTGACCAATAAATTAGGTAGCTTTACCTTCTTAAACTCTGGCCGATGAATCAGCGCATGAAAGAGTGTGTTCACACCCGGGAATATATTGATATTGGGATGCTTAATGAGCATTTTGATAAAACCAGTAATGTCACGTGGATTAGGTACGAGAACTAATAAGCTACCTTTAGCAATTCCAAGTAAAGCACATGCTGTCAAAGCAAAAATATGGGTCATTGGCAATGCACATAGAAATATCAACTGCTGATCTGGTTTCTGTTGAAGACCTGGATTTAACCAGCTCTCTATCTGCATCACATTAGAAAGAATATTGCGGTGTAGGAGTACTGCTCCCTTAGAAGTTCCTGTGGTGCCGCCGGTATATTGCAAGAAAGCAATGTCATCTAAACCAATATTCGGCTTCTGAAAATGATGTTGAGCGCCTTTCTGAAGCGCATCTTTAAAAGCGATGTGCTCAAACTGCCAAGCTGGTACTAGCTTTTTAATATTTCTGGCTACCCAATTAATTAAATGCCCTTTGAGCCCCATTAATTCTCCCGGGCTACTCACAATAACTTGGCAAATACTTTTTTTGGAGCTTACTTCTTGATAGGTGTGGGCAAAGTTTTCCATCACGACTAGTACCGCTGCGCCACTATCCTCTAATTGGGCCTCGAGCTCACGCGCTGTATAAAGTGGATTGATGTTGACGACTACATATCCAGCACGCAGAGTACCGATCATCGCGACGACATACTCAATCACATTGGGATACATCAATGCAACCCGTGCACCCTTCTCTAAACTGAGTGTTTGCAGATAAGAAGCAAAGTCTTTGGAGAGTCTGTCCACCTCTTTGTATGAGAAAAACCTGCCCATAGCTTCAATCGCTTTGCGCTTTCCAAAGCGGGCAAAGCATTCATCCAAAAATTGCGTCAAGGATGAATGACTCAGTGGCCCGATCTCATGCGGAACACCTGCGGGGTAATTTTTTAGCCAGGGTTTAGAAGTATTTAGGGTCATATTTCTATTTAGCTCAAGAGTTGCTTTAGCTTTTCAATAAATAAATCTTGTCCATGATTCACTTTTTGATGCCACTCATTCGCAGAGCTCTCATTAGCATCATCGGTAATGTATTTATAAGAATGCCATGGTATATGATGCTTACTTGCTATGCAGGCAATGGCAAATAGCTCCATATCGACTACATCAACTCCTTGACTGAGTAACCAAGGGTCGGGGGCGGTCACAAAACTATCGCCGGATCCGCAGACATATTTTCCCGACGACATATATTCAGATGGTTTCTCACAAAATGGTGTTTGTCCGCGCGGCGCAAGAGGCTCGGCCATCATATCGCGCTGAATGACTTTCCCAATCTCGAGCAATCCCTCAAGCTGGGGGTTTATTTTTCCTGCGGTTCCAAAGTTCATTATCTTACGTGGGCTAAATTGATCAATTGCTTGAATGCTAGCCAGTGCGGCATTAATCTTACCAAGACCAGAGTAAATAATCTCCACCCCTGCGGGAAGTGCATCGCGCTTGAGCTCGGATTCTAATGCGGTGATAATGAGAAGATCTGTTTTCATGACTGCCATTAATGAATTTATTAGATTATCTACCCGGAGTGCCCGATTTTCCGAAACCCGGAATTCTCTTTAGGGACATCTCCCCTTTACTGGCAAACCCTGCTGCCTTTAAAGAGGCTATTGCACAAATAGAGAGCCTAGCTCAGGAATTCGATTACACCCATATTTTAGGCATTGAATCCCGGGGCTTTATTTTTGGATCTGCCCTAGCCCATCATGCTCATAAAGGCCTAGCTCTAGCTCGAAAACCCAATAAGCTTCCTTTGGCAAGCCATAAAGAACTCTATGGTCTGGAGTACGGTTCCGACTCTTTGGAAATTCAGCAATCAAGCCTTCCCCAAAATGCCAAGGTTTTACTGATTGATGATGTTTTAGCTACTGGGGGAACCCTGGTTGCTGCGAATAAGTTGTTGCGTAGCGCAGGCTTTGAAGTATGTGGCGCAATTACCTTGCTAGAAATTACCGCCTTGAAAGGTAAACAATTATTGGATCAACATGGTATCGCTAATCGATCCGTTTTAGTCAGCTAATAGCATCTTGTTTTAAGCTAAATTCAGATTAATCTTTGGGCACTTTTTAAGAGCTTGATGGCACCCCATCCTACGGCGAGTACTTTACTAGCTAACTTAGGCTTGTAATGCACCAGTGCCGCAAATGCACTAGTCCAGAGAATTGGATTATTTTTTAAGAAATGAAAAGTATCTACACCTTTATCAGCCCAAGACAGTGGCTTCTCCCAGGCCTCGAAGTGTTCGCTGAACTCTTTGCGCTCACGATTAGCCTGAGTTTTGAGCTCACGCTGGCGAAGCTCTAATTCTTTTAATGTGCCGCTCATTTTGAGAGTGCCTCGCGATCTTTAGCAAGTTCAGCGATTGAAGCCTCAAATAACTTAGGCATGGTGCGCAATGAGTGCATGATTAAGGCCGCTAAAATAAGGCCAATGGATAGAAAAGCTCCTGTAAGTAGTCCAAGAGCTGTCATGCGGTCAGACTCCCAGCTATAGATCACAATGAATAGCACTAACATCACTAGGCCAGAGAATAAGAAAAACAAGGCGCTAATAATCATTACCAGCAAGCTAATGAATTTACTTCTAGCGATCTTTATATCAATTGAGATTAACTCTAGGCGCGTTTGCGCAATCGATGCGCCAGTTGAGGCAAGATTCTTAATGGAGGATAGTAAATTTTCTTGGGACATATGAGCTTAGCGACGGCGAATAAACAAGCCGATTAATAATCCAAGTCCTGCGGCAACTCCTACTGCCTCCCAGGGATTGCGATGGACAAAGTCATCTGCACCTTGTGCAACTTCTTTGGCCTTATCTGTAAGGGCACCTTCAAAACCAGAGATACTTTCTTTTGCACCCGCAATAGTTTCTAGAGCCTTAGATCGAATTGATCCAATAGCCCCATCAGCATGGCCCTCAGTAGCCTGAATTAAGGCCTCAGCATCAGCCATTAGCGCCTTGAATTCACCAATCAACTGATCAGCTCCTGCGCTAGCTGCTTCTGATGCAATCTCGGATTTCTTTGCTGTCATCGGAATACTTTCCTGATTAAGATAGCTCTATTCTAAGCATTTCTATGATTCGATCCTAGTAATAGGACGGTCATCCCGGCATTACCTTCTTTGAAGCGCTTTAAATATCTTTTGAGGCCTGGGCGGCGTTTTAACAACGCCTGATAGGACTCACTACCGTAAGCTACATTCTCACCAAAGAAGTATTCATCCACCCTATCTGAATAACGATTATTTTCCAGGGCTTTATGCATCGCCCACTTGATACGACCACCCTCCCCACTTGATCCATAGCCATGGATCAGGATGATGGCTTTAACTCCCAGGTCTACACATTTACGTAACTGCTCGGTTAAAAGCTCCAAAGCCTCCTCAACATGGGGGCTACCTTCTTTAATAATGATCTCGATTGTATCCGTGCTCAAGGTAGGTAAATGATCAGAACCACAATGTGGACACTGATTAAATAATGCCCGCGTATTCCCACAATCAGGACACTGCGCAATCAAAGACACTTTAAAGTTCTAGAGGAACAAAGTCATTAGGAACAGTACTTACCTTCTAGCGTGGCAACATTTGTCGATCGATCATCCACCATTAGATTAAGGGCCTTTTGTGCCAGATCACGATTCTCCTGAGTCTTTAAGTGAGTGTTAATCAGACTAGAGACATCTTTTCTGATGGAAGCATTGCCATAACGCAAGCCCTTTAATGTAGACACAGCCTCTGCTGAAATTTTGCATTGCTGATTTACTAGCGCTGATGAATCTGAAACGGTATTTGCATATGCAAATGCAGCAACAGAAATTGATACGACTGCTAATAGAGTCTTTTTCATCTTAGTTCCTTAGTTTGTGACCACAGGTTGGGCAACAGCCCGAATCTTTTGCTTTCGACTTTCTGAGAGCGGCATACACACTGGATTCTGAAATCTCCATCTTCCTGGCCGCTTGCGCAGCGCTCAAGCCCTTCCCTACCCACTCCAAGGCTTGATGTGTTTTCGGTACTTGTCTCTTCATTTCATCTCCCAGTAAACATACTATAGCACAGAAGTTGTGAAGTTGTGAAGTTTAATTATCTAGGAAAAACCCTGAGTAAGGTCTAAGAAAGGGTGCTTTAAGGAAATCTAGATAAGAAAAAAGCCGCCCGAAGGCGGCTTTTGCAAAGCAGTTAAGGCTTAATTAAGCAGATAATTTGGCAGCAGATTTCTTTGCTGATTTAGGAGCATATTGACCTTGAATGTTTGCCAATGCAGCATCAACACTCTTCTCAAAGTTTGCGAAAGCGTCAGTAGCTGAAGCGCGAACTTGGTCAAACTGTTGAAGTGAAGCATCAAATGCAGTGTGGAATGCTGATACAAAAGCTTCAGATCCAGCAGGCGCAGTCTTAGTAGACTCTTTAACGAACTTAACTAAGTCATCACGTGCATCATCAATAGAAGCATCAATCACTTGAGCAACTTCTTTATTGCCGTTGCGAACTACTTTGTTCACTTTAGCTTGATAAGCAGCAGCGTACTTAGCAGCTTCTTGAGCAACTTCTGGCTGAGCTAATTTAGTGAATTGCTGTGCATCTTTAATTGCTAGTAATTGTGTGCTGGCATCTTGTGCAGCAGACATTGCGTCTTTAGCAGCAGCTTGGTTGATTTCTGCTAATTCTTGAGCACTTTCAACAGCTACTTGAGCCAAATGTTTAGCTTTCTCAACAGCTTTAGCTTGAGATTGAGCAATTTGATCGTTTAATTGAGTTTGGAACATGATTTATCCTTAATAAGTTAATTGGTTAAAATTTGTTGCGATGCATCATTCTAAACACAAATATGCTGTGGTGCAACATATAGTTGTAAAAATACCAACGATTATCACAATTAGAGGAATTAAAGGAAACAAAAAACCCAGTAACTCATTGAATTTACTGGGTTTATTTGAAAATACTGGCGGAGACGAGAGATTAGCCTTGTCATGTACGGATTTAAAGCACTCTAGACCCAGTTACGCCCCTATAGAGGCCCTATATTGATGATTTAATTGGAAGTAAATTCATCACTTAAGTGTTGAATTATCATTCGATGTAGCCTTCAACTATCGTAGCCTCATCATTAATCTTTTAGGCTATTTTGTGGCGATAACGCTCTTCTTCAATGAGCGATTTCTTTTCATCA
>Ga0304729_1000653_pt1 | contig 24606 bp, 30 predicted proteins | sample C_131016_MF_Meta_FD_190475 | JGI IMG/M metagenome (GOLD analysis project Ga0304729, IMG submission 190475) | Freshwater microbial communities from Lake Croche, Canada to study carbon cycling - C_131016_MF_MetaG (v2) (version 2) | ecosystem: Environmental > Aquatic > Freshwater > Lake | place... | reverse complement strand
TTACGTTAAATCGTGGGTCCTTTGTTGTTTTTGCGTGAGGTTTGCGTGAGGTTTTGCGTGAGGTTTTTGTCATTTCTTACCAAAAACACGAACCTTTAATGCTGATATTTCTACAGCAGTTAAAACCTTTGGATCGAGATAATATTTTTCTAAAACTTGGGTGGTAGAGTGGGAGCTAACCAGTCCTGTATCGTCACCTAATACTTGATGATGCCAAGTCAAATAGGTTTTACGAAGATTACTTAAACTGATGTCCTTCTTGATACCTGCACCTTCTTTGTAGTGTGAAAAACCTCGACTCAAATCGGTCATGATGGTTTTAGTTTTTACATCTCTATTTGGAAATAGAATATATTCATCCGTTCCAATCTTTTCATTCATTCCCAATTCAACTAGGAAATCTTCAAGGTCAACATTGATACCAATGTATTTCTTACACTCCTTATTATTCTTTTTCATCCGCTTTACTTTCAGGTTGTCTATGATGAATAGTTTAACTCCTTGTGGAGTGCTATAGATGTCTGACCATTTTAGGTCAACCACTTCTTCTCGTCTACCACCAGTTAAGAGGAATAATTTGAATCCATCTTTTAGATACGGTTTATAAAGGTTTTTCTTTTCGCCCTTACCTCCTAATGTTATAAATGGATTGAATGTATCAACTGCTGCTAAGACCTGATTAAACTCGTCCTCTGTGATAATATCAATAGAAGATGGTGTTACTGATTTGGGTACGAACTTTCTAAATGGATTTTTCATTTCAATATTCTCAATTTCAATTAGAAATTCAAAAAAAGCACGTAGAGCAATGAAACACTTATTGAATGACCTATCACCATAGTACTCCTCTGCCCATTTATAAAAATTGGATACATCCTCAATTTTAATGTCAGTAGGTCTGATTCTTCTGATGTTTTTTGTTAAGGCCACATTCTCAACCAATTTCCAACAAAACCTAACACATTCGTCAATATGATCCTGTGATACGTTCTTTTTAAGGTGTGCAAACTTTGACTCACCTGACATGTATTCTCGGTATTTTACAACGGCGTCACCTATTCCATAATCAGTAGAAGTTTCAGATATGGACACAATCGTTCTCTCATACCCGTTAGATTTTAATTCCTTTTCAAAGTCAATACATTCAATCACGGCTTCGTTGTAGTTAGTAGCTTCTAGAATCTTCGTCTTGACACTATTAGAATTACCAGGGATGTGAATACGTACACGGTATACCTGTCTGTTATAGTGTCTGCATCTTGGGTTGTCTACTCTACATGTCTTACAGAATATCTTCAGACCTTTATGTGCGTTCTTGGGCAGTGTTAACTTTTTCATCCTAATAGCTTTTTATAACGTTCTTCATCCTTTTTGTTTATCCTAGATGATTTTACTCTAGGAATAGGGGAGATGTCATCTTCTAATAATGTAATAGTCAAATTATACACAGATAAATCTTTCACAACATCTCGGTATCTATCCTTCCATTTGTCTGGATATTTGTTTCTTAGTTGCTGTACAAATGGTTTGTCAATTTGACTATCTACTTCAATTTGATAGACAAATGAGTTATTAAGAAATCTATGAATTTTGATTCTCTTTTCTTGAAGCCACTTTTTTGCTGTTTCTACATCCTTGACGTTAATCTTTTCAGCAACCTGAGCTAATGTTAGGGTATCTAAACTTCTTGATATGTTGATGAAATCTTCTGACATGACTCTCTTTTATTTACTATTTTTTCTATAATTATTGCAAATAGGATTATTGGCTTTACAGTAAAAAATCTCCCAATATCCGAATAGTGAGTATCCCATATCTCTATAAAACTTTCTATATTCCTCGCTATTTTTATTTAAACCTTTTGAAAGAAAATTAAAAATGTTGTCATTAATATTTTTTCCTTCAATTTCTGCACATAAATTCTCATCTGGTTTCCAATAAAGTATACCTCTCTTATCCTGAATTATTTCATGATTGTGATGATTTTCTTTTTTCATTATTTTAATAAAGTCTAGTTCTTTAATTTCTTCTCTTTTTATTTTTTTCATAAAAATTTGGTTAACCTCCACCATAAGGTTTTTTTATTTATTTTTCTTCTTCATTACTTAATTCATATCCACTAAAATCACCTAATGTCATTATGTAAAAGTCACGCAATATTTGATTATCTAATGAATACCATTTACAAGAACTTTTCTTTCCTTTCTTTGAACCAAATTGAAATTTGTAGTTATTCGTTAACCAATCATTCTGAGATTCAACAATAATAAAATTGTTTTCGTCTTCCCAAAAACTAGGTTCCCACCATCCAGTTGTTCTTAATTTTTCACTATTAAACCAATCATCAAAATCTAATTTAAGATGAATTTTAGGTGTAATAGCGGGAGTCTCTCTCAGACCTAAATCCCTACATATTTTGTATAAATCAGTTATAGATTCAAGGGTATCTATTTCAATACCACTAATAATAATATCCACACATATATGCAGTTTATCATCCACTACTTGTGTCATATAATATTTTTTTAGATTTTCTCTAAATTGTTCTACCGTTTTTGGTGTTGAAATTCCATAAGTATTTTTCATCTTAATTTTGGTTTTTGAATTGGTTATAACCTCCAACTTTTGTTATTGTTTTATAAATTATAAACTTCTTTTTTGACAAAATCAAGGGGGCTACCTTATATAGTTTTCCACATGACCCCCTTGATTATCCTATATATTACAGACACTGATACACCATACTCTATTGCCAATCTTTTTTTACCATAAATGTGTGGATTATATTTTCTTCTGATTTCTCGCACCTGATCTTTGTTTAGTTTGGTTTTACGATTTTCAGAATCATTATATTTCACAAGTGCTTTAGGTTGAATTCCTTGATATTGTTGTTTGTACAATTCAGATAGAGTATCATAAGAGATCAACTGTTTGTCAGTCTTTTTTGCGTAAGAAGAAGACTGTATTCTTTTAATCTCCTCCTGTATTCGTTTGATATCCATATTTATTTATTTTAAGAAGTCGATACCCCAAACCATTTCATAGGTATCTGGGTATTCATTTTTAATAATGGCCATCTTTTCTATAAGTCGTATTGATCTTTCAGTTAAAGATTCCCAGTTATCCCATAAGAAATCAAGAATGATATATTTTTCATCATCTGTCATGTTGAATTGATTTAGACATTCTGTGTTTAGTATTACATCAGCAATCCAACCCCAGAGCTCAGCATTTGTTAGAGAAAAATCCTGAACCATACATCTTGATCTGATAGCGTTCTTATGGGCTAATAAAGATGCTTTCCCTTTACTTTTCTCACGTGCTAATCTTACCTCATCATCCGTTGGTAATTGGATGTTAGAAACAAGAAGAAATGACATTGACGATGTTGGTACTTGAAACCCCATTTTCCCATCTTCTTGGTGATACTTGATTGCTTCTCTTTGTAATTCACTCAGATTACTCCATTGACTCTGTAATGATTTCTCATAAGTGAACATTTTAGGTCCATGTAATGCAGACTTAAGTTGATTACAACTTGCTTCAGTTGAAACAAGTGTATCCACGTCATCACAGAATACAATTAATCTTTCTTGTGTTGGATTTAAAAAGTTGATTACTGCTAATTGGACTCCAAAAGCAAACATAGAAACGTTACCTGTTACCATCAAGTATCTAGTACCTGATTCATTTAAATGATTAGTGATTTCGTAACTTTTACCAATACCAGGGAACCCGAAGACAAACTTGTGAGGGTACTTATCTTCATTTCTAATCTGTGGTAATTTTTCAACTACCTGTAAAAACCTTGTTCTGTTTTGTCTGCCTTTTTCTAAGGCTTCATTTTGTGACATACCAAATACATTGGTCGTTTGTGTTGTACTCATGATAAATTGTTTTTTGATTAATAATTAAGCTGCTTGTTTTAATGATTTGTTATACTCATATTGACATCTTTCAACTGATATATCGAAATACTCCTTTTCTTTTTCAATACCGATAAATTTGTAATCGTTATCCTCTTTTAACGCACTTTTTCCAGATGTACCTGACCCGAAAAATGGATCAATTGTAATTCCTCCAATCGGTGTTACTAATCTGATTAGGTATTGTATTAATTTCAACGGTTTTACTGTAGAATGAGTGTTCTTCCTCAGTTTAGGCTCCCATCTAGGGTCGTTTTCTAAACCTCCTTTGTTTACCCTTGATAATAATTTAGATTCAAGATTTTCAAGACCTTCTTCCTTTTCTTTTTTCGAAGGCTTCGGACAGTAAAAAAATCTAGATGCCCCACCTTCATCCTCTCGTGGAGTATATGTTCCTCTACTTTTAAAAATATCACTATCACTATTTGTCTTGTTATGTTTATAGTTTTTGTCTGATTTCGTTTTAGTATAACCAGATTGTTCATCTAATAATATACCAGCCTCTTCATCAAAAATTATGTTAGCGGGGAAGCGTCCAATATGAGAAGATGGTTTATAATTTTCACTTGCCACAAATCCATTAATTCCATAGCCATTAGTTGTAATTAATTCTTCTCCAATCCTGCAATCATCAATATTAATTCCACCTGTATTCCACTTCAATACATTTTTAGCAACACTCCCTTTAAATGGTTTTCTTGCCATAACAATTGGTTCATGAGCAGGTTTAAGTGCTGTACCAAATCCTTCCCATTCTGAGTGTCCTTCTGTTACTAAAGTATCCCAACCTTTTTTATACCCATACTCATGTTGAATTTCTTTAGCTGATTCTCCAATTACTCTATGATTATTTGGATTTCTTTTTGAACCATCTAAACTAAAATTTGCTTTTGTCCCTAAAATTTTTCTTTCATTTCCTAGTATCTTATCTATTGCTTTACCGATGTTGTGTGATTTCGGGAATCCACTTCCATATACCCACATGATTTGGTCTCTGATTTCAAAACCTGCATCTTCAACTTTAACGGCCATTCTATGGTATGTTCTACTACTACCGAAGGATAACAAGTAACCACCAGGTTTTAATACACGGTAACACTCTTTCCATAGTTCAACCGATGGTACATCATAGTCCCACTGTTTCCCCATAAACTTCAGACCATAGGGAGGATCTGTCACAACACTATCAACTGAATTATCAGGAAGTGTTTTTAATACTTGGATGTTATCTCCATGATAGATGAAATTACCTTCTCCGATTTCTACCTTATCAAAGTAGATTTCAGGTTTAACATCAATGTCTTCGGGGAAATAGGTACTAGCGATTTGTTCGTTAGTTAATACAACTGAATCTGTTGTTTTAACGTCTACAGTTGTTCTTTCGGGGTAAACCAATACTTTTCTGTTATTGATTTGGTCGTAAATTGAATACATATTTTTTAATTTAAATGGTTACTTAATTATGCTGCGATTGATACTAAATTTTCCTCTTCGTAAACGATCTGATTAATAATGTCTAATTCACCTCTGTTGAAATCATTGATTGAGTTTTCGAGCATCTTACATCCTATATTATAATACTCTTTAGACAACTCTGTAGTTAGGACTTTACGATTTAGGAGAAGACTCATTCTGCCAACGACATTGCTGCCGGAGAATATATCAAGAACAGTGTTATGAGATTCTTCATCTGTACACATCAAGATTGGGACAACAGGTAATACTCCACACATGATTGCAGGATGACCTTCTTCATAGATTGAATAAACGTCTGTATTTTTTCCAGTCTTAGCTTCAATGATTTTAGCAATATCTTGTTCCTTGATGTGAGTATAAATCTTTTGATAAGGCTTAGTTAATGAAATATTTTTATCCCATATTTTCCCATCTTTATCAACGTCTTTGGCTCCGTGAGATATCTTAGGAACTCTATCTCCAATAGTATATGTCAACATTTTATAAAATGCTTTCTTTGGGTCAACAACAAACCATAACAAATACTCTACATTATTAATTGGTCGTTTAACAGTCTCATTCTGAGGCTTTGGGTTGCTCTTTGACCACAATAATTGGTCTTTGTATATTAATCCTGTTTGTTTCTCTATGCAACTTTTAAGTAATTGTGGAATTCCATAACCAACTCCGTCGTCATAGGTTTCACCTATATTGATTATTACGTTTGCAGACTCTTTCAGAGTAGGTATTACAGATTTAATTAGATTGGCAATTCTATTACAATAATCTTCTTTTGTTTCTTCATGACCCACCTGATTTGAATCAGTAGACTGATATTTTCGAAGTATAAAATATGGAGGGCTTGTAAATAGTAAGTCAACAGTGTTAAAGTGTTTTTCCATCTTTCCTAAATCCATACAATCAACATTATAACTTGTAGCTTTCTCTGGTATTATAAATGTGTCTTGGTACTCATTGTCTAAAAATGACTTTGTCTTAATAAGTTTTACTGCATCTTGAACATTAATTTCACCGTTTTTTAATCTTTCTGTAAAACCGTACTGATTTTGAATATCCTCTGGATACCATTTAGTCAAGAATTCATGACTAGTTTCCACCTTCCAATTTTTTTCAATAATCCCTTTAGTAAGTAAGTTCCCATCGATATCCTTATTAGTAATTTCTTCTAGTTTAGTAATAGTATCCTTGCCAGAATATTTTTTATTCAATGCTTTTGAAATTCTCTCATTTCTATTGTAAACTTCTCCATCATCACTTTTCTTACCCATTCTCTTTGGGTACTTTACAAATACAGTCTTTAACTCTTTTACAAAGTCGTCAGTTGTTTTTGTTCGGTACATGTTTCTGATGATGCGTTCGAAAACTGTTGGTTCAACATCGTCAATCCATACCTCGATGTATTCCTTCCCAAGAAGGAGCATGGCTTCTACTCTTCGGTAGCCATCGATGATCTCGTACTTTTCAGTAACGATGATTGGCGTTCTCAATCCACCATCTACGTCAATAGACGTTGCTAGTTCATCAATTGATTGATGGGTGTAATACTGTTTCAACTCTGGGACTTCCACTAAGTGGGTGATTTTTACAATTGCTGTTTTCATATTATTTGTTTTTAATTTCCATGTTTATATTTACCTATGATATTATGATAAAAAAATTTACATAAGTGGCTTAGTAATATTTTTGTCCATACTATCAAAAAATGCAACTATTAAACTATCTGAATCATTTCTCTTTATTGTAGTCTCTTTTGACTTTAGTTTATCATATCTCTTTCTCATAATTTTTACGATGGCCTCAGTTGTCTTATTGAATTCTGGGATAGCATCTAAACGGTGAACACGTCTTGTATTTTGTGCTTCTGAATTTATATCTGGTATATCTACCTTTGTCAATAATTTCTCAATAACCTTTTTCTTAGCACTTTCAATAAATTGATGATCATTTTCAATTTTATTTCTTAAAACATCCATATTCGTCTCAATAGACTTACCCATAAAAACTACTACATTCTTCACTTTACCCTTTTCATCAATAAAACCAACATTGGCATTTATATAGATTGCATCATTAGCTCTCTTTTCAGTGTATGCGTTTAAATAGATAGTTGGATTTAGTATACGGTAAATTCTTTCTCTTGTTATATACAATTTATTTATGCGCTCAAGATCTGAATTTCTTTTTTCAGCTACATACTTTAACTCCTTCACTATTTCTTCATAATAACAAAGTACATTACCTAAGTCATAAGTTGATACATTTTGGTATACCTGTTGATCAAGTTCAGCAACATCCTTAATCGCATCAATTGCTTTCTCAATTATACTTAAACTAAGTACTCTTGTTTTTTTAGGTTTTGAGATCATGTCTTTTAATTTATTTTACAAAACTAGGTCATTTTTTAATTCCATGCAAATATTTACCAAAGATTTTATCGATTACAAATATTCGCTTTGAACTAGGATGTAAAACTAGATAAACTTTTTTATAAATCCAAACAAATATTTACCATTGATTATGAATTTATATATAAATGCCGCAAAATCAATAACATATGACAATAAATAATTTTTACCACCCCCTCCCTGGGGGCAGTCCTGATAATTAATAATAGGTATCCCCCCTTAAAATAGACTAAAAACTGACGTCTGGGACAGGGGGTCGATTTCGTTTTAGGAATTCCGGCCAAAAATCCTGAAAAGTTGAAACGACCCCTAAAAACCGTTTTAAAAATTCTGGAGAAAAATTAGAAAAAATAAGAACTCTTTTGACTTTACAATTAATGAAATGATATTTATTATTATAAAAGTGTTGGTAGCTAACGTGGATGGTTATTATCATATACACTTAAAAGATATTGTTTTTGAAAGTACCCCAAAAAGTAAGTCTCATCCACAGACTGAAATGCGGGGACTTTTATTTTTATGGAAAAAAATTATAATGAAGAAATTAAAACACCGGGATTTTTTGTTAACCTAGATTGGAACAAAACAATTCAGAAATTATCCAATGATGAAGCAGGTCAATTGTTAAAGAATATGTGCAATTATGCATTAGATTACCCTCTAATAGAAACAACTGAAATTGTTGAAACTATTTGTGAAATGGTAGTTTTTAAAACAATTGAGATTAATAAAAACAAGTACGTTGAAAAATGTAAAGTAAATGCCGCAAATGGTCAATTGGGGGGACGTCCAAAAGGATCAAAAAATAAGAACCCAGAAAAACCGAACGGTTTATTTGAAAACCCAGAAAAACCTAAAGATAAAAATAAAGATATATCTAATATAATATTAGATAGTAAATCTAGAGATATAGAAAAAGATAAAACTAGAACTAGACTAGAAATAGAAAAAATGAAAAAACTAGTTGATATAGATTTAAAAACAATTAAGGTTGAAGAGGAAATTAATTTTTCTATTAATGTAAAGGAGTTAGTAAGGATATTAAACTGGTCTAGATTTGTATTACTGATATTTTATACTAGCGTAAATGATGTTGAAGGTTTATTAACTGAATATGATAAACTAGGATGTTTGCAGGGGATACTAGATATTAAAGATCATTACTCTTATTTTCTAGATACCATAATTAAATAACCCCTCAACGAAGACGTGAGTGGAACGAACGGAATAGAAGAAGTCTAAAGACTTCAAACCCACCCCCAAAAAAAACAAACCTTATCCTGTTTCGGAAAAGGTTGAAATGGGGACTAGTGATTTTTTTTGACAATAAGACCCTCAAAATATTTTTACCTCCTCAGGTACTACTTGAAAATGGGTAATTTGACAACCTATTCCTGTTTTGGAATAAGTTATGGTACCAAATAAGATATAACAGACTTCCAATCAGGAAACTTCTCGCCACCGAATAAAATGAGTTCACCAACAAACTTATCCGCACCATTCTTCTCCCTGTCATCAATCAAATAATCACCATGGTTCAAGTGTTTGTGGTGTGATGTTATCAATCTTTTATAGGCATGTTTCCCAAGGTATTTCTTTACCCAATCCAACTTTTCATTTAATGCTGTTGGATTCTCCCATGGCGATGTTGAAAGAATATAGGTATCGAAATGTTTACATAGTTTCTCATATGATTCAATCGCATCTTCCATAGGTGTCATCAAAGAGAATATCCCTGGTACTTCATCTAACCTGTCATCATACCTTGCAAAGGTATCGTGATCAATTTTCATGATTCCTGAAGTAAAATCCACTAGGACATTGTCCATATCAACGTATACAATCTTCTTTTCCATATTCAAATTTACTTTAATTCTTCTTAGTCTTATGCCTCATATATTTCCCTTTGGTCTTGTAGTAATATTTGGACTTAGATTGGTTTCTAATTGCGTTTGGATTGCTACTGACAGATTTCCTTACATATCCCTTTCGGAACTGCCCCTTATAATTAATAGTTGGCGGAACATAACTCGATTTTAAGGGACGTTTGACCTCTTCAGTATCAGAACATCCAATCAGAAATATAAATCCAAATATGAGGAGATATTTAACCATAGAATTAATCTGAAGGTATCCAAACCACATCACCTTTGGCTTCAATCTCTTTAATTTCTTTTACAATTTGTTTCTCACTATCATCTTTGGGTTCTGCACCATTAATAAGTTCCATCAATCTTCTTTCTTTAGGTGACATATCACTATTGGGCTTGTTATCAATTATGATATCCATTGTTTTATTCTTGGCCATATGGGTTATAGGTTAATTAATTCATTATACGCCCTCAAGTATTTGTTCAATCTTTTTAAATCTGATTCTAAGACCTCTGGCATCCTTTTAATATCCAGATTATCAGTCAGGTCATTTAGTTTTACTTTGACCGCCAAGTGGTTTATTTTAACTCTGGTGATGAATTCTGCATAGTCTTCGTCCTCAGAAGTTTTTGTAACACATTTTAATGCGTCAATTACTTCTTTGGAGAACCCCTCTTTTTCTAAATCCTCAAATGTCCAATGGGTATCTTCAATTACATCATGTAGTACACCAACAATTTTCTCATTATCAGTCTGACCCAAATTCATAACTCTTGTTACATGATTAATATAGGGTGCTCCGTACTTGTCAGTTGCCCCTTCGTGGGCTTTGGTTGCAATTTCAATTGCTCGGTTTAATGTGCTCATTAATTGTATGTATAAGAAGTAAATTCAATATCATTCTCCTTCAAGTAATCTTGGAATAAGGAATATGCTTTATTGTCTGATAAAAAAACAGATAATGCTTTAATTAGTTCCTTTTTATTCCCAATTTCAACCTTATTAATTTCGTATAGTTTGGGTAAATCTTCCAAACTAATTGTAATAGAGTATTCGTAATCAGAATCACCAAATATTTCACTTACCATTTTACCTACATCGTACCCATCCAATTTTAGGTTTTCCCCATCAAACCCGAGATCAATAGTTACTTTGATGTCTTTTCTATTAATGGTGAAAAGTCGTTTTTTGTGTTCCATATTGAGATTTATTGAGAAAATCCCCCTAAACTATGTTGAATTTTGTACCTAAATTATACTTCCTGAATTTGTGGGATTGGGATGTGATATCAAGAATTAGCTTTAGAGAGAATTTGCATCAAATTTAATCAAAAAATTGTAATTCCTTGTAAAAGTCTGTTTCCATTGTCCTCAATTGTCACACAAATTATAAATAAAGGTAATAAAGGAAATCAAATATTGCTTAACTTTAGCATCTATCCTATAATATAGAAATTAGATGAAGAAAGTACTCAGATTAGATGAGGTTTTAAAAGAAAAACACATTCAACAGAAAGTTTTAGCTAACATGTTAGGTGTTAGTAAAGTAAGTGTGTCATATTGGTGCAACAACCTGACAAATCCAAGTATTGATACCTTATTGAACATTGCTAAGGTATTAGAAGTGAAAGTATCTGAATTAATTAATGAATAATTGAAAATAAAATGGCAGTTAAGAAATCAGAATTATATTCAACACTATGGGCAAGTTGTGATGAGTTGAGGGGTGGAATGGATGCAAGCGAGTACAAAGACTATGTACTAATAATGTTATTTATAAAATACATTAGTGACAAGTACGCCGATGTTCCGTATGCTGCAATAGTAGTTCCTAAAGGTGCCAGTTTCTCAGACATGGTTGCATTAAAAGGGAATGCGAATATTGGTGATTTAATAAATAAGAAAATTATTGCTCCATTAGAAGAAGCAAACAAATCACTTGGTTCAATTAAAGTAGACTTTGATAATCCTGAAAAATTAGGTACAGGTGAAGAAAAAGTTGATAGACTAACTAAACTAATATCAATTTTTGAAGGTTTAAATTTCAGTAAAAATAAAGCGGAAGGAGATGATTTACTAGGTGATGCTTATGAGTATTTAATGAGAAATTTTGCTACAGAAAGTGGTAAAAGTAAAGGGCAGTTTTATACACCTGCTGAGGTAAGTAGGATTATGGCTAAAATTATTGGTATCAATAATAAGTCAACCAAGTCAAATACTACAATATATGATCCAACTTGTGGTAGTGGTTCATTATTATTGAAAGTCGCAGCAGAGGCTGAAAATGATATTACAATATACGGACAAGAAAAAGAAAGTGCTACAGCGGGTCTTGCAAGGATGAACATGGTACTTCATGATTCACCTACTGCAGAAATTAGATGTACTGGTAATAGTACACTTTCAGATCCACAATTTACGGAAGATGATAAGAGTTTGAAATTATTTGACTTTATAGTTGCTAACCCACCTTTTTCTTCAAAAAATTGGAGTAATGGTTTAGATATTTCAACTTCTGATGCTGATAAATATGGGCGATTCGCAGGCTTTGGTATTCCACCTGATAAAAATGGCGACTATGCATTCCTATTACATATGGTTAGGTCTTTAAAGAGTAAGGGGAAAGCTGCAGTAATTCTTCCACATGGTGTTTTATTTAGAGGCGGGTCTGAAGCAGAAATTCGAAAAAACTTAATAAAGAAAGGTTACATAAAAGGTATTATAGGTTTACCTGCAAATTTGTTTTTTGGTACAGGGATACCAGCTTGTCTAATTGTTATAGATAAAGAAAATGCTGATAGCCGTAAAGCTATTTTTATGGTGGATGCAAGTAAGGGGTTCATGAAAGATGGCCCAAAAAATAGATTAAGAGACCAGGATATTCACAAGATTGTAGATACTTTCAATAAACAACTTGAATTATCTAAATATAGCAGGATTGTGCCAATAGTTGAAATTGAAGAGAAAGAATTTAATTTAAATATTCCTCGTTACATAGATAGTCAAGAAGACGAAGATTTACAAGATATAGAAGCGCATTTGCAAGGTGGTATTCCAGATGTAGATATAAATGAATTACAAGTTTATTGGGATGTTTATGAAACTATGCGTAATGATTTATTTAAACCTTTTGGACGTAAAGGGTATACCCAATTAAAGATTTTGAAGGAAGATATTAAAACAACAATATTTTCTCACGCTGAATTTGTGAAGTATAAAGAAAAAGTGAATAGTGTATTTGTAAAGTGGAAGAGTGCTAAGATTCCTGAATTGAAAAACATACAGAAGGGGGTTAATCCTAAAAAATTAATTCATGAATTATCTGAAAGTTTGTTGCAAGCTTTTGGAAGTTTGAAATTAATTGATAATTATGATGTTTATCAACACTTAATGGTCTATTGGAGTGATGTAATGCAAGATGATATGTATGTGATTTCAGATGACGGGTGGCAATCGGGCAAGGAAGTTTATCGAATAACAAAACAAACTAAGCAGAAAGATGGTAAGAGTAAATCAAAAGAAATTGAAGGGTTGGAGGGCATTGAAAGTAAATTGATAAAACCATATTTATTAATTAATAATTATTTTGACACAGAAAAAAAAGAATTAGAAAAACTAGAAGTTGAAAAAGATACAATTACCGCAAAACTAGAGGCTATGGAAGAAGAGAATTGTGGTGAAGAAGGTTTATTAGTAGATGCTAAAAATGATAAAGATAAAATTACTGCAGCCTCTGCAAAAGACAGATTAAAGATTATAAAAGGAAATAAGAAAGATGTGGAAGAGGTTGAAATGTTGGAAGTTTACTTAAAACATAGCGAAAGAATAGGCGAAATAAACAAGCAATTAAAAGATCTACAAAAAAGTATAGAAAAGAAGGTATGGGATAAATACAAAACACTTAGTGATAATGACATTAAATTATTAGTCGTAGATCATAAATGGATTAATCATTTAGAAAATGCTGTACAAAATGAAATGCAACGTATAAGCCAACGCTTAACTCAACGAATTAAAGAGCTTGTTGAAAGATATGAAATCCCAATACCTTTACAATTGCATGATGTAAAGTCTCTCGAAGAAAAGGTTAATGCTCATCTAACTAAAATGGGATTTGTATGGAAATAAGAGAAGATTTTATAAAAAATGATATTGGAATCATTCCAAAGGATTGGGAAATAAAAAATATTGGGAGTATTTGTGAAATATATGGTCGTATTGGTTACAGGGGGTATACCATAAAAGATATTATGCCACAAGGAGAAGGTGCTATAACAATAAGCCCTTCCAATATTCAAGATGGCAAAACGGACTTTTCTAAATGTACTTATATTTCATGGTTTAAATATGATGAGTCACCTGAAATTAAGATATTTAATGGCGATATACTTTTAGTGAAAACGGGATCTACGTTTGGGAAAACCGCAATTATTAAAAATTTATTTGAAAAGGCAACAATAAATCCACAGCTTGTTGTTCTAAAAAATATTAAAGTTGATAATATTTTTTTAGGTTATATCATGGCTTACAAGATTATCCAGAATCAAATTAAATCGACAATAGTTGGCGGTGCAATTCCAACATTATCTCAACAATTAGTTGCTAATTATAAAGTCCCGCTCCCTCCCACTAAATTGGAACAAAATGCTATATCTACAGCATTAAGTGATGCCGATGCTTTAATTAGTAGCCTTGAAAGGCTAATCGAAAAAAAGAAAAATATTAAGCAAGGTGCAATGCAGCAATTGCTAAAGCCTAAAAAAGGTTGGAATTTTATCTCTTTAGATAAAGTTGTATGGTATCAAGAAGGACCTGGTGTTCGTAATTATCAATTTACAAAAAATGGAGTAAAATTGTTAAATGGAACAAATATTGAAAAAGGACAATTATTCCTCGATAAAACAGATCGTTACATATCGGAACATGAGGCATTTGGTTTTTATTCACATTTCTTAGCTGATGAAGGAGATATAATTATAGCTTGTTCTGGAGTTACAATTAATAAGTTTGATGAAAAGGTTACTTTTGTTCAAAGAGAACATCTTCCATTGTGTATGAATACAAGTACTATGAGATTTAAAGTAATTAATGAAAAAATAGACAAATACTTTTTCTTTCATTTTTTAAAATCTGACTCCTTTAAAGAACAAATAGGAGGTAAGGCTACAGGGTCAGCTCAATTAAATTTTGGGCCTTCGCATGTTAAAAATATTCAAATATCTTTACCTAATTTAATAGAGCAAAATGAAATTGCTACAATATTATCTGACATTGATGAAGAAATCTCTTTATTAGAGAATAAGTTATCAAAGAATAATTTAATTAAGAATGGAATGATGCAAAATCTATTAACAGGAAAAATTCGACTAGTATGCCAGAAGTAGGTCAAATAGAAAGGTTAACACAGAATAGAATTGTTAAGTTATTCAAGGATAATTTAAATTATTCCTATTTGGGTAATTGGGAAGAAAGAATTGATAATAGCAACGTTGAAGAAAATCTTCTATTTAACTATCTCACAAAAAATGCAGGATACCCTGAAGATTTAGCAAAGAGGGCAATAAATGAAATTAAAGCAGAGTCAAGAAATTATGATAAGTCGCTTTATGAAAACAATAAAAAAATATATAGTCTTTTAAGATATGGTCATGAAACAAAATCAAATCCAAGTGAAAGATATCAACGCGTACATTATATAAATTGGGAAGAACCAGAGAAAAATGAATTTGCAATTGCGGAAGAGGTTACTTTTCTTGGAAATAGAGAGAAAAGACCTGATATAGTTTTATATATCAATGGAATTGCAATTGGAGTTTTAGAATTGAAAAGAAGTACTGTATCTATCGGTGATGGTATTAGGCAGAATATCACAAATCAACAAAAGGAGTTTATTCAATCCTTTTTCACTACTATTCAGATTGTGATGGCTGGTAATGATACTGAAGGTTTGAGATATGGAACAATCGGCACACCTGAGAAGTTCTTTTTAAAGTGGCAAGAGGATATTGAAGACAACTCGATGTTGCAATTAGATAAGTATATTATCAAACTTTGTAATAAGCAAAGATTGATAGAGCTTATCTACAATTTTGTATTATTTGATGGGGGACAAAAGAAATTACCAAGATATCATCAATACTTTGGTATTAAGGCTGCACAAGAACATGTAAGAAAAAGAGAGGGTGGAATTATATGGCATACTCAAGGTAGTGGTAAAAGTATCGTGATGGTATACTTGGCAAAGTGGATTTTGGAAAATAATCCAAATGCGAGAGTAGTATTACTTACAGACAGAACCGAATTAGATAAACAAATAGAGGGTGTTTTTAGGGATGCAGGTGAACCACTTAAGAGAACCTCAAGCGGCAAGGATTTAATGGAACAATTATCAAAACCTGATCCAAGATTACTATGTTCTTTGATTCATAAATTTGGTAGAAAGGATGTAGAAGATTTTGATGATTATTTAGATGAAATACAAAATAGTGATACAAAACCAATAGGTGAATTATATATTTTCGTTGATGAATGCCACAGAACACAAAGTGGGAAATTACACAAAGCAATGAGAGCGGTGTTAAATAATGCCGTTTTTATTGGTTTTACAGGTACACCGTTATTGAAACAAGACAAACAGACAAGCTTAGAGATATTTGGGAAGTACATCCATACCTACAAATTTAACGAGGCTGTTAATGATAAAGTAGTTTTAGATTTAGTATATGAGGCAAGGGATATTGATCAGACTCTTTCTTCTACTGACAAAGTCGATAAATGGTTTGAAGCTAAAACAAAAGGGTTGAATGATTTCCAAAAGACTGAGCTAAAGAAACATTGGGGTACCATGCAGGCTGTATTAAGTTCAAGATCTAGAATGGAAAAGGTCGTAAGTGATATAGTTTTTGATTTTAGTGTTAAAGCTAGACTGAGTTCACATTTAGGAAATGCTATTTTAGTTGCAGGTAGTATATATGAAGCCACAAAGTATTATCAACTCTTTCAGTCCACTGAATTTAAAAACAGATCTGCAGTTATTACATCTTATAACCCCTATTCAGGTCATATTAGTACAGAAGATACAGGTGCAAATACGGAGACAGATAAAGAATTCATTTACAAGATTTACGACATCATATTAAATGATATTGAGCCTGCTCCTGGAAAAACAAAGACAGAGACTTACGAGGACGTAGCAAAATATAAATTCATTAAGGAGCCTTTTAATATGAGGTTGCTGATAGTTGTAGATAAGTTACTGACAGGATTTGATGCTCCTTCTTGCAGCTACCTCTACATTGATAAAAGTATGCAAGATCACGGGTTATTTCAAGCGATTTGTAGAGTGAACAGATTAGATACGGAAGATAAAGATTTTGGATACATTGTTGATTACAAAGATTTATTTAAGCAAGTTGAAGACGCAGTTTCTGTATATACTTCAGAGCTTGATTATGATACTTTTAAGAGAGAAGATTGTGAGATTCTATTAAAAGAAAGATTGAAAATTGGAAGAGAAAGATTGGATAATGCATTAGAATCAATACATATACTTTGTGAACCAGTAGTTCCTCCTAAATCTGAATTAGACTATCAGCATTATTTCTGTGGAAATACTGAAATAGAAGAAGATTTAAAGAATACAGAAATCAAAAGAAATGCATTATACAAAGCCACAATTTCTTTGATTAGAGCATATGCGAATATCAGTGCAGAATTAGAGGAGGCAGGCTATTCTGAAACGGAGCAAAATGAAATAACAAAAAAAGTTAATTTTTATATTAAGTTAAGAGAGGAAATAAGAAAATCAAGTGGTGAGGTTTTAGATTTGAAAACATACGAGGCTGATATGCGACACTTAATTGACAATTACATTCAAGCTGATGATCCACAACAGATATCACCTTTTGGAGATATTCCACTTATTGAATTAATAGTTAAAAGTGGCATTTCTGATGCAGTAAATTCATTACCTAGAGGAATTAAAGGAAGTAAACAAGCAGTTTCTGAAACGATAGAAAACAATGTTAGACAAAAGATCATCAAAGATCATTTAATAGACCCTGCATATTATGAAAATATGAGTACTTTATTAAATGAAATTATTAAAGAAAGGAAATCAAATGCTTTAGATTATGAGGAGTATTTGAAAAAAATTGCAGAAATAGCTACAAAGGTTCAAACAGGGACATCGGGAGATATTCCTGCAGCTATTAAGACCCCTGCACAACGTTCTTTATATAATAATTTAAATAAAAATGAATCATTAACTTTAGAAATTCATAATGCAATAAATTTAGTTAGACCAGATGGTTGGAGAGGGAACGAACCAAAAGAAAGGGTAATTAAACAAAAACTTTTTCTGATTCTGAAAGATGAAATTGAAGTTGAACGTATATTTGGAATAATTAAGTTGCAGCAAGAATATTAATAATGGAAGTCATTAAACTCGGAGATATAGAGGTTGAGGTTACACTCAAGGAAATTAAGAATGTTCATTTAAGTGTATATCCCCCTTATGGGAAAGTCAAGGTTGCTGCTCCAAATAGAATGAGTTTAGAAAATATTAAAATTTACACGATATCTAAACTTGGTTGGATTAAAGAACAACAGAAGAAGTTCAAGTTACAAATAAGAGAGTCTAAAAGAGAGTACTTGAGTAAGGAATCTCATTATTTTCTCGGTAAAAGGTATATGCTTAAAATCATGGAAATCGACAATCCTCCATGTGTTGTATTGAGGCATAAAATAATTGAGTTATATGTTAGACCTAAATCAACTCAATTAAAAAATCATTCAGTTATTGAAGAATGGTACCGATCAGAGTTGAAAAAGCTATCTGAAGAATTAATCATAAAATGGCAGAAAAAGATTGGAGTTAAATGTGATTCATTTACTGTTAGAAAAATGAAAACCAAATGGGGAAGTTGTAATACTAATAGTAAGAGTATTCTATTAAACTTGGAACTAGCAAAAAAGCCTTATCAATGCATTGAGTATATTGTGGTACATGAATTAGTTCATCTATTAGAAAGGAAACATAACAATAGGTTTATAGTTTTAATGAATCGATTTCTTCCAGAATGGAAGCAATTAAAAAATGATTTAAATAGACTTCCAATAAGCCATTACGAGTGGGACTATTGAATAATTTATTTGTCGTAAATCCTTGATAGATAACGATACCTTACATATACCTCTTTTACGACAAACCAGTACACCATAATTCTCGTTCCAGTATACCCTATCCCCAATTCCTGTATTACAAAATACCAACTTCCCACCAATATATGGTGATTGTGGAACTCTTGGGATATCAAGCTATTCGTGAATACCAACCACTATTTTTTAAAATTTTAATTGACCTGTAATACAATGTTGTGATATTTATTATTAAACAATAATATGAAATTACAAGAACTCTTAAAAGAGAAAAAACCTTCAAAATCCAAGAAGATGAAACTGGTTATAACGGAGACTCAATTTAAGGCTTTAGCAAGAAATGTGCTAAATGAACAAGAAAAGAAATCCATAAAAAGTACAAATTTAATTAAAGCCTTACCCAATGCCAAGAAAAATAAAGATTAAAAAAAGAGAAAAGGTTGTCTTGACATTTGAAGATGAGTCACAAATTAGATATACGCCATTTACTAATAGAACATATGAATTTGTTGAAAGAATGGTTGAAAATATTTTAAGTAAGAAAGGAGTTAAAACTGATTGTGTTTTTATTGGGAGTCCTAATAAGATTGACTTATATATGTTTATATCTGGACTTATTGAAATTTATCACTATTCAAACATTCATATCATTGATGATACATATTTTTATGAAGATGATACCGACTTTGATTTGCCAGAAGATAATGACTAGTGATCAGTGCATTGATCAAAAAAATGTTACCTGGCACTTTTTATGGCGCCAGGAAACATTTGGAGATCTCTTTTTTTAATAATTATCACATGTCTGAATTCTTCCTGAAGTAATAAACTTATATTTTCTTCTTGCATCAGATCTTCTATAAATAACCCAAATATCTCCATCTCCTTTCCAAATATTTACAGAACCTTCTGTACCTGTTTGTCTAAAACTTCCATTGTGATATAAATCCACATCTCCTCCAATAGTAACCGTATTAGATGGCCCCTTGTTATTTTTATCTTTGTAAAATTCACAACGTCCGATTAGTGTTTTAGATTGAGCAAAAGCACCGAAAATCATGAATGACATTAAAGTCATTAGAATAAATTTTTTCATTTTTTGAAATTTTGATTAAAAAGATTGGGGGTATATGAATTTAATCAATTTTATTCAACTTACACTATATGTTAGAAGTATAAGTTGCCCTTTTTTCTAGAGCTTTGATTTACAATCAATTACGTTGAAACTCAATATGGTGGCTGATTTCAACTTATACTTTCATTGAAAATTTTAGGCAAGTATAAGTTATCGCCGTATGTTAGCCTAAAACAATTATTATGAGTTTAGAAGGCCAAAAAACTAAAACTACTAGTATGGAATGGGAACAATTCAAATCTTTAATCTCAAAATTAGAAAGAGATGGAGAATATAAATTCTGCCTACTAGTTGCAATGGGAGTTTTCACAGGACTTAGAATCAGTGATTTACTTCAAATAAAATTCAATCAATTTATTGAGACAGAGTTTTTGAATATTATAGAAAAGAAAACAAAAAAAGATAGAAAAATTAAAATCAACTCGGATTTAAAGGAAATGGTAGAAAGAATTAAACTTAAAATGAACGTTACCAATGACGAGCAATACATCTTTGTAAACAAATACGGTACCAAACCTATTGACAAGAGCTATGTCAATGTAAAACTAAAAGAATTACTCAATAAATATGATATTCACTTAGAAGGTAACGTAAGTAGCCATATGTTTAGAAAGACACTTGGGAATAGAGCATTGAAGTTAAATAATTACTCAAATGAATCTATGGTTTTACTTATGGAACTATTCAACCATAGCTCACCAACTACTACTAAACTTTACTTGGGAGTTAGAGATTCTGAAATCCAATCAATTTATGATTCATTGAAATTATAAGAACTCAATTTCTCCAGGTAGACCTTTTGCAAACCTCTTTGCAGGAACCAAGCTATAAACAGTTGTTTTGAGAATATAATCTCCTGACTTCTTATCCTTCTTGGTATAAGGAATTGTCATTGGATATTCATCCTTTAAGAACAACCATGCTCTTAAACTCATCTTCATTACTAAATCATATGATTTTGCTTTCTCACCAAATCCAAACACATCAGGTTTAACGTCCTCATGTTTTGATTCATTGGTCATATTTTGACTTTTGACCTGTACATCTGTAATTCGCTCTAAGTTGAAGTATTTGATTCTGCCAGATGATATTTCATATGCTACAAGCGATGTATAGTTATCTGTAAACTTGATTGGTTCAACTTGTCTGTCACTTATTTGTTGGCTATTTGCAGAGTAATATTTCTTAAGTACAATTACTTTCCTTTCCTGTATCCCTTTTGTTACTTTCTCAACAAGGTTACTTAAATGAACCTTTAATAAATTATTACCTGCTAATGCTGCCTCATTATTGAGGGATAGTTTTTGAATGATACTATCTTTTAGTGGACTCTTTTTTGCAACAACTGATATTGACTCTTGAATTAGTTTAATCTCCTCTGAAGTAAATGTCTGTTTAATATCTAGTACGCCATTGTCAATATAAACTTTACGGTTATCATCCTTTTCGACTTTAAAACCTACTTCTTTTAAAAGATCAAGGTACCTGTAAACGGTTCGTTCGGTACTACCAATCAACTTGGCTATAGTCTTCATTGTCTTAGCAGGAGTTGCCTGTAAAACTGATATTAGTTGTAATAGCCTTAGTAGTTTATTCTGGTTATGCATTAGATTATAAAATTAGGACAACTAAAGACAAAGTATTATTATTTTTTACTATTTGTCTCAAGTTGACACGATTTTAGGCTTACTTCAACTAATCAAAATATACTGCTGCCAATTTGGATTGTTTTGCTTTGGGGGAGGTGAAACAATTCAAGGCAGTTGAGATATATCATAGATTTCAAACAATCATAACATTACCTTTCTAACATGAAAAAATTAACCATTCTAGCCATTATTCTATTAACCTCAGTCTATTCATATAGTCAAGAGGAAGTCATACCAGTTCCTGATTATGTAAACACATTATATGTAATAACTCCCGAGGGTTTAAAAGCTCTTGAGAAACAAGAGGCTTCAACAAAAACTAGACTGAAGGCAGCAACGTTTATTCCTTATGCAGGATTATTAGCAGGTGGAACAAGAAGTAGTGTTGTTTTAATAGGTACAAAATCTTCAGTTAGATTTAATACATCTGACATTAGATTTATTTATGAGCCATCTGTCATGGTTGATCCTGAACAAAGTATAAAGGTTATTCCAATGGTTAGTAATGAAGGAAGGGAGCAACGTGAGGTGCAGACAGGATCTTCTTCAAATTTTAGAGCAAAAGGTAACGAGGTACCTAAGATACCGTTCACCTATAAAAAGTACAAAGAGAAGTACATTATAATTGAATTAAAAGGTATTCCTCCGGGTGAGTATGGTATCATACTTGGTTCAATGGAACAGACAAATGCAGAGTTGAAATTTCAATTATTTGGTATTGATTAAATTAATTTTTTATGAAAAAAATATTAGGGGTATTTCTATTGTCAACTATTACATTAGTTGGTTGTATTTCTATAGCACAGTTAAGAGGAAATACATATTCGTATTCTCATAAATTAACAGGTGATAATATTACTGATAATTTGTATGAGGATAATGATTTGAAAATCACATTTTCAGTAGGAACCAAAGAGATAGACTTCGAGGTCTATAATAAGACTGAAAAATCTGTGAAGATTATTTGGGATGAAACTTCATTTATTCCATATGGAGAAGGAAAGAAGGTTATGCATAAAGGAGTTAAGTATGCTGACAGGGATGCTGCTCAGGTTCCAACTTCAATACCTTCAAAAACCTCATGGAGTGATATGGTAGTACCAACTGATAATGTTTATTATCGACAAGGTTATTATAGTCAATATGCTAGTAATCCTGGAGGATGGGAAACTCATGATTTATGGTTAACAGCAGATTACAATAAACCCGAAACAGAAGCCGTAGTGATGAAGCTCAAAGGATGGAAATACCGATTAGTTATGCCAATGGAAGTGAATGGGGTTAAGAAGGATTATACATTCAATTTTGAGATCACAGATATCGTTAAAACTGCTCCTCCAGTAACTAATTAGAAAATTAAAGAGATTATTATTAAATTAGTAGAAATAATTCGCCATGTCTAAATACGGTTTCTCCTTCTCGTGGAAAAGAGCATTAGGTATATCTGCTGCAAAACAACGTTTTGCTCGTCAAACTGGCATTCCGACCACACAGTCTGGATTAGAAAGAAAGGTTGGTAGAGGTATTATTAGTTTACTATTGAGTCTGTTTACAGGTAAAAAGTAAAATATATCTGTGTCATGAAAACACCCCCTGAATTCAACTGAAATCGGTTGATTTCGGTTTTGTGAAAACATAATCCATTACAAATCAACGCCATCCCGAAGCGTTTAGTTGAAAGGCTTTGGGTAAATCGAACTAACGAGGAAGTCGACGGAGTCGACAATCCGAGAGAGGGTAAGGCAACCATAAGGGAGATGACAATGCGCAGCATTGGCAATTCGGTCTTGCTAAAGTGTTATTTTATTAAATCTAATTATTATTAAAAGTATATGATCCCCAATAACTTTCATAATCAGCTTTATCTGTTGCTGTATATAACTCCATTTTCACTACTGAAATCATCCATTCTCCTTGTTCTTTGATTGGTAATTTTACAAATCCAGTGGCATCTGTTTGGTGGAATGCCTTAACAATTAGTTTGCCGTTCTTTTTACACCAAGTTCTAACTTGGTAATTGGCAAGCGGCTTGCCTTTAAATTCAAAATAGACATTTAATTCTTGGGCATCATTTGCGTAGGGGTTGCTTTGAGGGATAATCTCAAGCTGCATACCTGTATGCATTTTATACGACGCATCATTCTTACTATCTACCTGTAAAAGTGTTTTAGCACATCTTTGATAATACTCTCTCGATCTTTTTTCTTTAATATTATTTTTCTCTCTGTAGGATAATATATTCGTCATTCCGTCTTCCTCCAAATATGCATTAAAGGCTTTTCCTTCCATTTCTATATAGGAAGGCTTAGTACTTATAGCAATAAGGTGATGCCCCGATTCATTCAAAAACATGGGGATCTTAACAGAATCCTGAGCTACGAATTTAGGAGTAATATCATTTTTGTTTTTTTCGTGAAAAATATTCACTTGTAAGGTCCTATCTTTTCTTTTTGCCCAAATGGCTTCTTTGAAGTCTTCTCCGGCATAACAGTTAACAGAGAAAGCTTCTTTTGACTTAACCTTGTATTTAACGGGAGCAATCCAATATTCGTGGGCAACTGAAAATAGGGTAATAGAAATAAAGGTTGTAATTAGAAGGTATTTGATTCTTTTTTGCATTTTAAAATATATTAATTGAAATTGAATTAAGCTTTTCCTTGCAAGGATATGTTATTTGTTATCTCATTTGCAATATGGAGTGATGTAAAGTTAATATTTGATTTTAAACCTTTTAATCAAATTCACAAATTTGTGTAATTCCCTCAAATCCCTCCACATTTGGTTAGAATGTAGTACAATATTGGCTACATGAAAATCAAGGACTTACGTTAAATCGTGGGTCCTTTTCTGTTTTTGTAATGCATTTATTATTAATAAAATACTTAAGGTAATAGTCTATGAAATCCGTTTATCTCTGCTGATAAATTGAACTTTATCATACTATTAATGAGGTGATAAAGCAACAGCTATTGCTACTGTAGACCC
>Ga0304729_1000652_pt1 | contig 24634 bp, 7 predicted proteins | sample C_131016_MF_Meta_FD_190475 | JGI IMG/M metagenome (GOLD analysis project Ga0304729, IMG submission 190475) | Freshwater microbial communities from Lake Croche, Canada to study carbon cycling - C_131016_MF_MetaG (v2) (version 2) | ecosystem: Environmental > Aquatic > Freshwater > Lake | place... | reverse complement strand
ACACGGCTGATGAATTATTATTAAAAAAATTTTTAGGTGTACCTGACGCTTTTCCTGGTTCTTTATATACGTCAGAAGCTGCTGGTAATGCTCGTCCATTAGTTTTTTCTTCTCAAATATTAGGTCAAACTATACCATCTTCTGCAGATCAACTTGGTATTACTACGTCATCAACTCCATCCCAATATATATATGGTCAACTAGATAGCACTGGTGGTGTTTATAGCTATAAAAATATTACAACACAATTAACATCAACGACAGTACAAACAACATCACAAATTTTAATAGGTACTATTTGGTCTTCTTCTAGTTATCCACATATACAAAAAGTTAAATGTACATTATCTGCCGTTAATTCTGGTGTAAGTTATCGTTTTTCCGATCCAGCATCTTCAATTACCAATTATTTAAGTCAAGCAATTCCCTTTAATTTTGATTTAGCAGGAGGAACTTATAAATATAACATTGTATATAGTAATACAAATAATACTATTACACAAAGTTACTATGTAGATACCGATGCAGGATATTTATATTTTCCAAGTCAAACTGATCTTTTTCCGACTGGATTAGATAATAATAATCCTATTTTGCCGATCATTACGTTTTATCGTTATAATGGATCAATTGGTACATCTACATCAACCAAAACAGCTACAAGTGATACATGGATATCGTACAACTTGACCAATCAAGTCTCAGCTCCTGTGTCTATAACAAATGTTTCCAGTGTAAATGATTGCTATGTATTGTTTACACCACCTACACAAAATCAATATAATTTTAATCAATTATTACCGGTCATTAATAATTTAAGTATAACTTTAAATGGAGCTGGGGTTATATTAACCACAACCGGGCTTCCTTTTGTACGGACAAAAACAACCGATATAATTGTTCAAGGTATTCATTTTTATACAAACTATAGCTCAACCTTTACAACCAACCAAATCCCATTAACGTCTACTTATACTTTAAGTGGTACCACATCAAGTTATCTTTGTTATAATTACTATACTAATAATAATCCAATTAGTGGTAGTATTACATATAGTAATAGCAACTTTAATCAAACACCAAACTCTTATAATTTTAGCGTAAGTTATTCAGCACAAGGTGCACCAGGACCTTTTATATTTATGACAAGTTCCTTACTAAATAGCAACGGTTTGTTAGCAGCAAATTTTAATGTACCACTTTCAGATGTTACCAATAATACAAGCGCAGGTCCAACGTTTCCATTAAATTATAGCATTACAGAAAATCCTATCAGTAATGCTAGACGTTTTCCTTCTATTTATTCTACTAATTCAATTACGTTTAATGTCTCTAATGATAAAACTGCAAGTGGGCAAGGAAGTACTATAAATTTTTCCTATGGAAATAGTTATCCTGATACACTTACAAGTGTTAGTATACAACCTACTAATGTTTATGGTCTTACAACAACAAATGTTGCACAACAAGTAACCATGCCAGGATTTGATGTGACATTAAGTAACAATCCATTATTTACGAGTACTCAGTATATTACAAGTACACAAACAAATAATTATACGTTTACAAACAGTGCTACACCGACTAGCTCACAAATTAAAACGAATGAAGTTATGGCGTTAGGTAAAAAAGTTGGTGAATCAGGTACAACAAACTCATTAAATACTTATTCTATTTTGTACACGTATACGGTTTCTTTGTGCACATTTAGTGCCGGAAATAACACCATTACATTAGATTTTGTTAATCCAAATATTGTTGTTGGTATGATTGTGTCAGGTACAGGTATAGCAAATGGAACAACCGTTAGTTCAATATCAAATTTGAACGCTATACCAATCATTGTATTAAGTGCTGTTCCTAGTGCATCGTCGGCAACAGGTGGTACAGTGTTAACGTTTACACCGGCAACACCAAGTTTTAGTGTACCATTTTTGATACAAAACTCTTATGCAAACAGAGGTATAAATAGCGCAAATACAAATATTACTAATTTATCCTATTTATTGAATGTTAATATTAATAGTACAAATTCAAATTCATTACAATCATTATACGTAGGAGGGTTTACAACTACAGGTGTACAAAGCTTATTAACAGAACCACCAACAATAGCACAAATACAATCATTAACAACAGCACAAATAGAAGTTGCATTGCCGTATTTGGGGCCATCACAAATATCAAGTTTAACTACACCTCAAATACAATTATTAACAACAGCACAAATACAATCATTATTATTACCTCAAATACAATCATTAACAACAGATCAAATAAATGCAGTAACATCAGCTCAAATAAGTGCATTAACAATTGAACAAAAATCAAATTTAACTGCTGCAGAATATGCTGCTTGGCAAATAACTCCCCCTATTCGTAGAGGCTAGGAGGATTAACAACAACAGATATACAATTATTAATATCAACTGGTCAAATACAATCATTATCAATAGCTCAAATACAATTATTAACAATAGCTCAAATACAATCATTAACAACAGATCAAATACAATCATTAAATTTAGAACAAATACAATCATTATCAATACAATCATTAACAACAGAACAAATACAATCATTAACAACAGATCAAATAAATGCAGTAACATCAGCTCAAATAAGTGCATTAACAAATGAACAAAAATCAAATTTAACTCAAGAAGAATATATGATTTGGAATATAACTCGTCCCGGTTAATCCCTAAACAGCTTTTTCAAAATATAGTCGGTATAATTTAAGACCGGTCAACCAGTATTTTTAAGACTGAAAATATGGCAAGGCAAAGCCAACGCCGAGCTTTAGTACTTTTTTTAAGGTTGATTTTAAAAACGCTGGTGGAGCTGCTCCGTCTAACCTAGGCAAAAGCTTACACCAAAAATGGAATGTTTCCATCTGACGCTCCACGTTTTTTGAAAAGGCCGTAAAATTTAAAAAGCTCGTACATTAAGAATTTCAATTTAATATATATTAATATATAATAAATGTCACTAACGCTTGATACGAGTAATTTTAAACCTGTTGTACAAAATATTCCAAATACTATAGATATCAAATATGTTTCAATGAATCAAAATGGATCAACTATTCTTTTATCTGGAACCTATACGAGTATTAATTCTTTTTTATCAAATAATCCTAACGCATTACAAAATGTTCCTATTACAATTATTGGAACTGCTAATACTAGCTATTTATCATTTAGTGGTGTTAGTGTTAGTGGTTTTAAGTTCACATTACCTATTGATAATAATGGTAATGGTGGAGTAACACTTGGTATGAATGTATATGGTTTAGGTGTTCCACCTGGAACTTTTGTAACGGCTGTAAATGGTAATCTTATAACTGTAAATACTCTTGTTAATCCTATTCTTTACAATGCTAAAATTTATTTTTGTGATGAAACTACAAGTAAAACTATACCAATTTATTACTATAATCCACTAAATAGTGTTGTTAGTTATTTTAATGATGCAATAGGTACTACATTAAGTTTGTCTTATCCACCATCTTTATCACAAAATTTAGTATGGAATGCAACATATGTGGGGTTTGAGCTTAAAACTATTGCAATGTCATCAGATGGAACATATATTGTAGGTGGTGGATTTAGTGGTAATGGTGTTTCGAAATCAAATGATGCAGGAAAAACTTGGAAATGGCTAGGTGATATAGCTCCTACAGCACTGTCTTCAGCAGTATCTGCAAATGGTAAATATCAAGCAGTTGGTGGACATCGTAGTTACTGTATGTCATCTGATTATGGAAACACATTTATAAAAAATAATAATGGATTTTTTAAGAACAATCAATTTATTAATTTTTCTGGTTCTATTACTCCTAGTGTAACTATTTTAGGACAAACTGCAAATTTAAGTTTTACAAATATAACACAAGGTACTTATTGGAAGGCTAATAAAGGACCAAATTTATATTGTTTTATTGATGTTTATAACCCTTTATATCAATATCAAGATGGTAATGGTAATGGAGTAGGTGTTAATGCAATTACTATAAATACAAATACATTTGGTTTAAAGCCTAATTCATCATTACCTTTTATTGTTATTTTTACAAATAGTTCAAATTTGACTGTTACTTTTATATCTAAATCTGATAATGTAATTTTTCCACTTACAAATTCAAACTCTTTTTGTATTGGGTTTATTAATAGTAATCCTCCTGATTATTCTTTAATGAATATAAATGTTGTAAATGAAGTATCTCCGCTAAATGTAAACCCAATAGTATTAACATTTTTAAATAATTATGCTTTCAATCCACCAATATCGAGTATTTATATGCCTTTACCTCTTACTGGTTATACTTATATTGCAATGGATACAATTGGTCAAAATCAAACCATTTCTATGTCTGGTGATATATATGATCCATCACCATCACTCATTTTTATGTCAAGTGATTTTGGTGTTTCATGGGGTATTGCGAAAATACAATACATAAAAAATGAAAATGGAGAAAATGTTAGTATAGGAGATTGGATGAAGCTGTCAATGACATCTTATACCAATCAGGTAGCATTAAACTCAAATGGATACATATATAGTTATAATGCTTCGTCTAATATATGGATACCATTTACACCTTCTAATAGTACCGGTCTAATTTATCCTAATATACACTGGAACTCTATTTCTATTTCTGCTGCTGGTAATATTGTTGTAACTCAAGACAATTCTAATATTATTTATTCTAGTGCAAATAATGGAGCTTTATGGAAAACTATAGAATTTTCAGCATCTCAACATATTGGTAATGATTTTCAAAAAGCGACTGTACACCAATCAAGCATTCAGATTTCATACAGTGGACAATATCAACTTTTAAGTATGGTTTTTAATGGAGAACAATATATTCCATATACAAGTTATAGATATGTTAATGGTAGTCTCGTTGGTTCTTCACAATCTGTTTATACTAGTTATTCCACGTATCTTTATGTTTATTTTTCAAATCAATTTGGTGTAAATGGATCATGGGGTATCGCAAAAACTTCAAAAATGAATGCTGATTTTGATCCTTATGGAATTGCTATGTCTGGTTCTGGTTTAAATATGGGACTAGTTTATCATGGGTATTGGAGCCCTAATCCAAATTCAGTATGTGGTTCATTTATATTAAATAATATTAGTGCAGTAAATAATTCAAATCAATTAACTATAAGTACTTATAATCCTAATATAGTACCTGGAATGACAATTACAGGAGCTGGTATACAATCTGGAACTATTATTCTATCTACTAATTCTAATTCTAAAACTATTACTATATCTAAATCAACAAATGGTGAAATAGCAAATAATACATTGATTACTTTTAGTTCTGTTTATATAAATATAACCATTCTAGACACTTTTGACAGCAACAAATTATCTGTTGCAAGTAATATTACCGATAATATTGTTCCTGGAATGATTGTATCAGGAACTGGTATTCCAATTAATACCACAATTGTTTCTGTTGGAATTGATCCAATTAAAGCAACTCGAAAGACAATTACTATAAGTAATAATGTACTTTCTGATGTAAGTAATAACCTTACAATAAGTTGTCCTCCAATATCACCTCCTGCAGCTGGAACAGGTTCAACTACCGTAACAAATAGTTATTCATTTAATACAGGGGTACATCCATATATTTCATACGATGGTAGTAAAATGTTAATGGGTAATGATGTAATTAATTTTAGTATTCAACCTAACGTACCAACAAGTAGAACTGTAATTAATGGTGTTATTAGTCAAACTTATAATGGATCTCAATCTGTACCGGGTCAAACATTAAATATTTCGTCTACAAATAATGGTGTAACTTGGAATCCTAATAAAAATATTCCATCTAATACATGTAGTTATAGGTCTACATGTGGAACTATTGGCGATAGTACAGGTACTTTTATTTATTCATGGAACACAACCTTGTATTTTTCAAGTGGTGGTGTAGATGGTTTATTTACAAATATTAGTGCACAATCTAATTCTGGTCTATCTTCTATAACAGGAAATTCATTAGTTGGATCAACAAACAATACAATTGGTATAATAAATGCTGGTGCAATGTCTGATTTCATCACAAATGGTAATTTTTTATACAGTATATTTGCAATTAAAGTAATACAAGATCCAAATTTGTCTGGTTTATATTATAGTAATACATCAGCAAATAAATTTAGTTTAATATCAAATACAAGTACACCATGGATATCTCTTTCAATGTCAGTTGATGGAAAATATATATTGGCATTAAGTGAGACTGGATTATATTTGTCTGTAAATGGAAATGATACAAAGGGTGCTTCATCAATTAAATTTACTCAAATAAAAAATGTATCTGTAAATTTTTCGTTTGAAAATGCTATTGGTTCAACATACCAATTAGTAACAATGAGTGCTGATGGAAATGTCATGATGGCTTTGGATCAAAGTACTAATACTTTATATTTTTCAACAAATTATGGAACCACTTGGAATTCTACTAACTATTTTAGTAATAATTTTAATCCTGGAATTTATAATATAAAAATGTCACCTGATACATCTACATTGGCAATAATTATAAAAGATAGTAGCGATATAAATAACGACAAACAAAAATTATCATTAACACATTTAAATTATAAATATGTTTAGTGAAAAGGGTATTAAAATTATTTATTATAGTTATTTATAATAAATGAGTATTTCTTTTGCATCATCGAATCCAATAGTTAAAGATTTAGGAGAGCAACAATATAGTGGATATTATCAAACTATTACACCTACTTTTTTAATAGATGTTTCAAGTGTTACTCCTTCAATAAATCAAAATACTGTATCATTAAGTGCAACTTATCCATCTACAAATACACAAAGTGGTAACCCAATAACATCTACATATAATATTAATTATTATTACGATGGTCTCATTCAATTACCATCATCGTTTTTATTAAGCGCTATCTTATCCTCTTCAAATCTTACAACGTCATTTTTATGCGGTCTTCCTATATGTTATGGGCAAAGTATAAAGTTACAAGCAACATGTAATAACGTTGGAAATATTGGTACTTTTTTTTATAATGCAACTAGTCTTATTAACTATACATTATCGTCAGACGCTCATAATAAAAATATAATTATTTCTACGGGTGAAACTGATTTAACAAATGTTATTCCTGTAAACATATCTAATGTTACGCCAACAGCAACTAATACTGTATCATTAGCGTTAAGTACACCCATGATTTTATCATCTTCTACTATTTATATATCCGGTGATTCTATTTTACCAGGAACAACAATATCTTCTTCTTCAATAATTAGTAATCCTACGTTAAGCACTCTTACATCAAGTTCTGTTTATCTGTATGACAGTGGTCAAGCAAGTCAAAATGCTACAATACAAATGACACCATCAACTTCTTTGATTTTGAGTACTCCAAATACTTCTATTAAATCTGGTATGGTTATTTCTGGTAATGGTATTGTACCAGGAACAACTGTTGCTACTATAGATCCTACATCTACTTATCTTACTTTATCAACTTCTACAATAGCAAACATAACTAATGCTAATGTTTCTTTTTATAATGTAACAACAAATAATCTAACGAATATTTATACAATATTTGGATCTATTACTACTGCTTCTGATATTTTTACACCACTTAATACAACTTCTTTGAGTGTAACTGTTGGTATGTATGTAAATGATCTTAACGGAAATATACCATCAGGTACCTTTGTTAAGAGTGTAAGTAATAACAATATAATAACTCTTTCTAAGAATGCAATAACTACAACAGCTCAAATAACTTTAAGTTTATATTTTTATGATCCAATTATTTCTGCTACTGCTAGTACAAATACGTTTATAGGAGGTAATATACCATTAAATGCTCTTTTGTATAATCTAAATAATGGTATAAATAATGGTACAAATAATGGTATAAATAATAGTACACGTGTAATAAGTGTCGGGAATAATAATATTATTTCACTAGATACACTTGTGACAAATTCTACTCCTATTAATATTTCTTATTATATTGCAAGTCAATCATTAGCTGCTACAACTACCAATACAAATACGACGTCATTAATATTACCAGGAATTGTTTCAAATATTTACAAAAATATGTCTGTAAGTGGTAGTGGTATTACAAGTGGCACTACTGTTTCTTCTATTGTTGGTACATCTTTAGGAACATTTATACTATTATCTAAACCTACAACCAGTCTACTTACAAGTTCTCAAATCATTACGTTTAGTTCTTTCTCTGATAATAAAAATCAAATTATATCACAAATGACATTTATTAATTCAAATGTAACATTAAGAATCAATAATGATCCAACAGATTTTATATCAACTTATTTAAATCCAAGTTATTTTGGTTCATTATCACTTCAAGCGATGGTATACAATGTTCAAAACATACCAACTATTTGCAATCCAACCCCATTGTATATTATTTATGATCCATCAAGTTATTTAGTTGTATCTAATCCTATATCTATTTTATCTAATTTATCAAGCACTGTTGTTGGTTATCGTATTTCATCTGGTAGTTATACAGGACAAGAAATGTCTACTTCTAGACCATTAATAAATTTATTAACAAATTATTCTAGTACACAATTAAATACGAGCCCTTATTTATGTTCTACGCAATTTATTCATACTCAACCATTAACATTGAATAATGAATTATTGTATTCGAATAATTTATATCAAACGCCTGGGATAAATTTAATGGGTGGATTAGGAAGTATAAATTTAGGATATGCTAACTATTCTAATTATGTTAGTCCTTCAAATAATGCACTTAATTATACAACAATCAGTACAACTAACTATCGATACATGACATTTGCTTGGAATATTAATACAACTAGTTCTATTTCTTTACAAAAAATTACTATTAGTTTGAATTATTGTTCTTTATCAAATAAAAATGCTGGTGGTAGTTTAAGTCCTTTATTTTCTACTTATAGTTCTTATTTAAAATTAACATCTAATCAAATAAATGTTTCAAATAGTGCAGGTACAACTGTCTCACCTATTCAACTCTATTGTCGTTTAGAAGATACAGGGTTACCACTTCCTAGTAATGGAAGTGGTGTTACAATATCACCAACAAATACACCATGGATTAATGGAAATACAATATTACCATTGCCATCAAACTATACGCAATATAACACGCCTCAAAATATATCTACACAAATAACACAATCAACATCTTATTCAGGTAGTCTTGGTAATAATACAATAACTACAACAACTATTAATCCTGTGTATACAAATGCAAATTTTGTAATTGGTCTTGGAAATCCGGTCACGATTACAAATAATAATGTATATTTATTATGTCGTGTTGGACTACCTATGAATATACCATTTGCATGTCAATCTGTATCTGCTACATTATCATAAGTACAATATTGTCATATTGATTTTTCACAAAAAACATCGTCCATCATGACAAATTGTACTACTAATTACTTTCTTGTTTACAAATTTTTATTAATTCATTTACTAATAAAAATGACAAGTAGTACGATTGAATTGCTTTATAAAAAAATGTTAGGGGCAGCTGACATGTACCCTAACTCTGGGGTTCCCTTTCAATCTGAAGTATATTCACGACCTAACGTTTTTTATAATCAAATCTTATCTCAGACTATACCTTCACAATGTCCAATTGATTTCACTACCACTACGTTAACGACGCTTTATGGTAGCAATACCACAACCATTTGGAACACCATTGGGAACACCATTGGGAACACAATTATTACCACTGCCAACTTGGGTACTGGTTACACTTCTATTGGAACAATCACCCAATCATCATCGTATTCCTATTTACAAAAAATTACATTGACAGTTTTTCCCAAAGTAGTTGGTAGTACATACACGTTTTACAGTCAAAACAATAGTATCACTAATTACATGACAAACATGATTCCATCTAACTATGGTGGAACACAAAATAGTTACCCTATCAGCGTTTCATCTACCAAAGTAACTATTCCTTTTTTTCCTCAATCTACCACTACCCCTCAATGGTTTATTGATATGGATGCTGGGTATATTTCTTTTCCAAATAATGATTTTAATCAGACTACTTATGGATTACCAGTAGTGAGTTTTTATCGTTATAATGGAAATGTAGGAGCCGGAGGAGGCTCAGGGTTGTCATTGTCGAATATTACACAGATAACAGTAGATAATATAAATAATGTAAACATTGCATTGAATAGTACTTATCAATACATGACGTTTTCAGCACCAGTCGGGGTGAGTATGATTAATAGTTTTAGTTTTTCAGGATCAAATGTATTACCTAGTTATACAATTTATCTTACGACAGATAATTCAAATTATGCTGGCACAACATTTAATTTTATATCAAATATGTCAAATGTATATTTTGTAAATAAAACGTCACAAAGTACGTTTCCTTCTATATTGTTATATCCATTCATGAAAGTAACCATAATAGTTAATTATAATGCAGCAGATAATAATTATTATGTGTCTTTAAATGATGTATATTATCAACCACTTAGTTTATCTATTTTACAAAACTATTATATATCAACAAAAACAACATCATCATCTGTTACTGTTAACTCGACTAACTCGACTATATTTAATATACCACTTAGTCTTAGTAGTAACGTAGTTGGAATGAACATATGGTTATGGTGGAATAAAGGTAGTACACCAATGACTGTAATATCAGTAAATGGTACTACAATAACAGTTAATAAGTCTGTTACCATACCAGCAAATACAAATATTTATTTTTACAATAGCATGATTCCTAATGTATTACAAGTATCATCTATTTATCAGATTTTATCTGTTATGAATAATTATGTGAATACTTACAATGGTGATTTAAGTGGAATTTTTCAATTATTTACACCAAACATGGTTAGTTTATTTTGGAATACATGTTTATATATTAATTCTTCTTATATTTTACCTAATTATACATTATTTAATCAAGCATTACAATTCTTATTTAATTCAACTCCGTTTTCGACAGTTAATGAATCGACTTATTCAATCATACCAAGCGTAGGACCAAACGTAGGACCAAGCGTAGGTGTATCGTATTTACAAAAAATTATTTCATTTTATAACAATACTATTGCATCTTCAAGTATGAATACATTTTTAAACACTCAATTAAACTCATTGTTAACAACAACTGTATTTCAAGCTTCTTTTGCAGACTTTAACAATAGTAACAATAGTATTGGAAATTTATTGATTTTATTAAGTTCATTACAAAATCCATCTATACCAACGTTACCTACAACGTTACCAAATATTACTAGCGATTTATTAACCTATACAACAACAAGCTTGGCTACTACCTTAAATAATTATAATGGAAATGCTTATAATGATGGAATATCAAATCTAATTCAATTATTATATAATTTCCAATTAAATTCATTAACATCTACTGATCTACAATCGTTATCACGTACTCAAATTAATAGTCTTTTTAACCCTTTTACTCTAAGCGGAGCATACAATTGTTTTTCTACTACTCAACTATATCTTACTACATTACAACTTGCAAATTTAACAACGTTACAAATTCAGACTATTTTTTCAAGTAATCAAGTACCTTATTTATCAGAGACACAAATTAAATCCTTATCAACTTCACAAATAGTAAATCTACAAATACAATATCTTACATCTACTCAAATTCCGTATTTTACAACAGCCCAACTACTAAATATTCGATTACAAAATTTTAATGCATCTCAAATTCAATACCTTACGATTCCTCAAATCCAGCTTATTACCCCAAATCAAATATCTTATTTAACAAATGCTTACTTCACAGCATCACAATTATATTATTTAGTATTATCACAATATAATGCATTATCAAGTGCACAATTATCACTTATAAATGCAACTCAAAGTAGTCTTTTACCACCATATATTATAGGATTAAGTCCATCACAACTTGTAATTATTCCATCATCTAGTATTTCATCATTTTCATTATCACAAATACCTTCATTAACGACACTTCAAATACAAATATTAACAACGAATCAAATACAAAATTTTACAACTACACAAGTACAATATTTTACCAGTTTACAAATTTCTAGTATTACAAGTACTCAAATACCAGCTATTACCACTACTCAAATGACTTTATTAACTAACTTGGCATTTAGTACTGATGCTATACCTTCTATGAGAATTGTTCAATTACAATCATTAAGTACATCACAAATACAGTACTTTACACCATCACAAATTTCAGCTTTTACTACATCACAAATTATTTCTATTACAACTATACAAGTACCATACTTGACCAGTTTACAAATTTCTGGTATTACAAGTACTCAAATACCAGCTATTACCACTACTAACATGCCTTTATTAACTAACTTGGCATTTAATACTGATGCTATACCTTCTATGAGAAATTTACAATTACAATCATTAACTACATCACAAATAAAATACTTTACATCATCACAAATTTCAGCTTTTACTACATCACAAATTATGTCTATTACAACTACACAAGTACCATACTTGACCAGTTTACAAATTTATGGTATTACAAGTACTCAAATACCAGCTATTACCACTACTCAAATGCCTTTATTAACTAACTTGGCATTTAGTACTGATGCTATACCTTCTATGAGAATTGTTCAATTACAATCATTAAGTACATCACAAATACAGTACTTTACATTATCACAAATTTCAGCTTTTACTACATCACAAATTATTTCTATTACAACTACACAAGTACCATACTTGACCAGTTCACAAATTTCTGGTATTACAAGTACTCAAATACCAGCTATTACCACTACTAACATGTCTTTATTAACTAACTTGGCATTTAATACTGATGCTATACCTTCTATGAGAAATTTACAATTACAATCATTAAGTACATCACAAATAAAATATTTTACACCATCACAAATTTCATCTTTTACTACATCACAAATTATGTCTATTACAAGTTCTCAAATACTTGTATTATCAACTACACAACTAGTTAGTATAACAACATCTCAAATAATTGGTTTCAGTACATTTCAATTATCATTATTTAATTTTAGTGGTGGAACAATAATTGTAAATCCTATAACATCATCTGGTTATTATATTATTCCAGCGGGTATTAGATATTTATATGCGAGTGTAACCGGTGCACCTGGAGAAAACGAATCTTTTGGATCAACAGGTGGAAAAGGTGCAAATATAACTACATATGTTTCTTTATCAGGTATTACATCTACATCTATTTACGTAGCAGTTAATGCCGGAGGTGGTACAGGTTATATAAATAATACTTATCCAACAAAATGTGGAGGATCTGGAGGAGGTTATTCTGGTATATTTATAGGTAATTCCGCTATACAAACAAATTCCATTGTTATTGCAGGAGGTGGTGGAGGTGCTATGTCATTTAGCGGCGGTAATTATAATGCATACGCAAATGGTGGTAATGCAGGTACACTTTCTACTAATGCAAGTAGTTCATCTATTAGTTATTTTATAGACAGTGAGGGCATTAATACAAACGACCAACACGGAGGTGGAGGTGGTGCTACATTAACTAGTGGCGGAAATGGAAATAATAATGGTAGTGCATTAACAGGAGGTAACGGAATATCAACAGTAGGAAGTATGGGTTATCCAGGTGCTGGTGGTGGAGGTGGTTATTTCGGAGGAGGAGGTGGAAATAATGCAACAGCTGGTGGAGGTGGTTCATCTTTTGTTAGTTCAAACTGTTTTGGATACTCAAGTTCATTGTCAACGTCTACACCCTCTGTTATAATATATTATATTCGATAAATATAAGTTTCCTTTTTAAAAATGTCTAATATAATTTTTATTAATTCATTTACTAATAAAAAAATGTTAGGGGCAGCTGACATGACATCACAAATAAAATATTTTACAACATCTCAAATTCCCTCGATTACTACTAGTCAAATACAATCATTAACACTATTTAGATGCCAGTGGTGGTGCCCGGTATGAGCTTTTTCTGCTATTTTTCCAGATAATCTTAAGACTACTTTGCCTTTATTTGTAGCAGGAGGATGTGGTGGTTCATCAAATTCAGCAAGTTCCAAGTATTAGGTGGAGATCTAGTTTAGCTAATCAATGTGTGAATATAGTATACTAACAAATGCCGGAAGAAATCCAAGTCCAACTCCAGAAAGGGGGGGCTTTAGCTAGTTTTGCTACACCTTCCTCAAATTTATGGTTATCTTTTCAATCTAGTTCTACAGTATTTCCAAACACTTATTATGGTGGAGGTGGAGGAGGTTCTAATTCAGGTAGAAATGGTAATAAGGCGGGTGGAGGCGGTGGTGCATCATTTGCTAACACTACCAATCCTGATATAATAAAATTTGAAAGTGTTTATAATACAGGTGGAGCTTCTATTAGTGTTTATGGTTTAGGATAGCCCGTAACGCTCCAACTTGAATCTTTATTTATCATTATTTATAATAAGAAATGTTTATAAATAATATGTTGTTTAATCACTTTTATATGGTAATTTTTTAAAGTACAATAAATAAATTCAAATATTCCATTTATTTATTAATAAATGAGTTTGCCGTCACAATTTTTTAATATTCCATCTGGAAACTCTACTTATTTTCAACGATTAATATCTTCTATTTATCCAACGTTATCTACGGATTCTCAAAATGCGTTCATTACATCTATTACGATTGGATTAAGTGCTGGTGTCAATCCTTCTCCATCAACTATTCTTGTTGCATTAAGTTCTACATCTTTTTTCTCCATTCAACAAGTACAAACATGGATTGGTGCGTTGACAAGTAATCAAGTTTCATCTATTATCACATCATCACTATTAACAACAACAGGATTGACATCATCACAAATTTACACGTCAAGTCAATTAACAACAACAATAACAACGACAATGTTAGCTGCTTCTTCTATTTATCAGTCTACCAGTAATTCTTATTTTGTATTAACTCCTTGGTTATCTGGACTCTCTACTTTTTTCCAATATTTGACTGTTTCTCAATTACTTGGTGCTAATATACTTGGTTATGGTATATTAAGTAATTCTATTTATCGTGATGTTGATGGTTGTAATATTAAGACAACTGAAGGCTCACCTATTGTAAACTATAGAGATCAATTCAAAATTATGCCAGCACCTTTTATGTTTGCAAACACTTATTTGGGGTTTCCTTCTAACACTTATATTGTATCTATAGATACAGTTAATTCTACTATTACAATGAGTCAAAATGCTACATTAACAAATGATTTTGGTTACAACTATATTACTTTTGGATATACATATGTACAAGCAATAATGTTATATATGTTTCCTTCACTATCTATGCTAGCCCAAAACAATTTATTATCTATTTTACCATCATCATCTTTTTTTTCTTTTTACCCATTAACGTTAACTAATATTATTAATCAAGTGTATACTCAAGTATCTTTACCATTATCTAAATCTACATATAGCAGTGTTTTTGCAGCAGCCAATATAATTGGTTCATTTACAACTACACAATTACAATCAAGTACTTACACGGGATTAACGACAACATTATTAAATATGATACCAGTTATTACATGTACTTCACCTAGCGTAGTATCTACATTACCAACTACTAATATTATTAATGTTTCAACTGCACCCACTAATGGTTATCCTTATGTTGTCACAGGTTATGGTATACTCAACACCTTAGTACAAGCTACATCTTATAATGCTAATACAAGTACTCTTACACTAGATACATATTGCCCAATTGGTCCTACTCCAGGTATTATTAATACTATATCATTTTACACATTGACAACAACTACAATGACAACTACATTAGGTAGTAATCAAGTAGTAACAGGTATGGGGAACGTAGGGTGGTTAGGTATGTTTGTTTATGGCAATGGTATACCTTATGGTACACTTATTATTTTTGTTACAGCAAACACAATAACCTTATCACAAAATGCAACACTTACAAATACTAACACTTATTATGTTTATTCACAAACACCTAGTTTTACAGCTACAACAAACGGTACTTATACAACATCAACTGTTCCAGTTGTAAATTCTTCTTCTATTTCACCTGGTATGATTGTGACAAATAACGTACCAGCTGGAACTATTGTAACAAGTACGTCATTATCATTGTTAAGTTTGTCCAATTCTGTTACTTTGTCTATAAATACACCTTTATCTTTTTATAGTGCTACAGTAGGTAATGTAACCACTCTCACTCCAAATTTATCAACTAGTATTCAATTAGCAAATGCTGACTATAGTATTGTAAACGGAATGTCTGTGTTAGGTTTTGATATTGCTTCTGGTACAACTGTAACATCGATGACAACAACTGGATTAATTACACTATCTACACCCGTTGTGTCGACTATTACACCAGGTATTTCACTGGTTTTTTATTCACCCTTATCAGCATTTTCACCTCCACCATCATCACCAGGTATAAATGCCGCAAATTCATTTTTTTCAAATTTAAATCTTAGTTCATTTCCTTCAAATATTTGCAAAATTATATTTCCCATTTTTTCAAGTTTAAATATCAGTGCACAAAATAATATTATACAATCCTTAATAGCATTACAACAAGTTCAATTATTGACACCAGCACATTTACAAGGATTAACCTCTTCTCAAATACAAGTCTTAACATCGTCTCAATTTCAATTATTTAATAATACACAATACAATACAGTTCTAAACAAGTTGTCAAGTACTCAATTTGAAACGTTAAATTTAATACCTCAATCTACGTTATTGAATTTATTAGGAATGCCTTCTTATACACTAACAGATTTACAAAAACAAACACAACTTTTAGTAACTTATACAGCAGATGGTACATATACAGTACCATCTGGAGTTTATAGTTTATATATTATACTAAATGGTGGTCCTGGTTCAAATCATCTTGATTCGGGAAAACCTAATTATCCTATTCTTAATGGGTTTTCAGCTAATCCAATATTATATTGTGTTTCCGTTTATCCTGGACAAGTTTTTAACATTACACTTGGTACACAAGGAAATTATAATGGTGATGGTACTAAAGGGAAACCTACAACGTTTGTTTCTGCTAGTAACGGTGTATCATATAATGGTCCTGGTGGTATTGAAAATGGTTATGCAATTGTAAATAGTGTTGTACCGATAAGCGCTTATACAACTATTTATGTAAATTATACGCTAAACTCTTTTATACCTAATATTCTTAATATACAATTACCTGTATTAACAACTACACAAATAGTTTCTTTAACACCTTCACAATTAACAACGTTAGCATCACCACCATATCAAATAAACTATTTTACAAGTAGTCAAATTCAAATTTTTACTAGCACACAATTACAATTTTTCATGAATGTACTAACAGATACACAAATTCAATCGTTAACAACACAACAAATTCAATCATTAAGTATACCAACAATACAAAGGTTAAGTATTTTCTTATTATCAACATCTCAATTTCAATCTATATTTTCACCATCAATTATAACTAATTTGCAGTTAGGCTCCATGACTTCTGCACAAATTTATTCGTTAACAACATTTCAATTACAATCATTAAATAGTGTACAAATACAATCATTAACAGGTATACAATATTTGACATCTTCACAATTACAGTCATTAACACAAAATCAAGTTCAAGTTCAATTATTGACAACTACACAAACAAATTTATTAACAACTACACAAGTATCTTATTTGACAATAGGATACTTAAGTATACCACAAATACAATCATTGGCTGCTTTACAAGGATTAACAAGTACGCAAATACAATCCTTAACAAATGAAAAATTACAATCATTTACATCATTACAAATTCCATCATTAACAACGCAACAAATGTCATATTTATCATCACAACAAATACAAATCTTAACTAATTCTGAAATAACATATTTATCACCATTACAATTACAAGTAATTTTGCCATTATTATCTACAGTACAAATACAAATCTTAACCCCTATACAAATACCATATTTAACATTTTCAACATCTCAAATACAATACTTGACAAGTACTGAAATAACATATTTATCATCATCACAATTACAAGTAATTTTGCCATTATTGTCATCACCTCAACTAACGTATTTTACAAACACACAAATACAATTACTGACAACCCAACAACTTTTGTCATTTACAACACAACAAATTCAAGCGTTTACATCAACACAATTACAGTCTATTAATAATGTTCAATACAATAGTATTCAAACTAGTTTATCAACGTCTCAATTAGAATTATTAAATATGTTACCACAAACAAGGTTATTAAATATGTTTGGATTAAGTGCAATAACATCGACACAATCACAATTTTATTATTCCAATACACAAACCACTTACCAATTTGTTGTACCACCAAGTACATATTATTTAGAAGTAGTGCTTACAGGTGGGTCTGGTGGAAGAAAAAGAGATATAGATCCGTATAAACCAGGATTTCCTACTTACGGAGATCCTGGGGCAACAATAGTATATGTTATGTCAGTTTACCCAGGTCAATTATTCAATATGTCTGTAGGTGCACAAGGAACTGGATATAAAGATAATGGTTTTTATGATGGTAATGATGGCAACCCTACAACGTTTGTATCATCTGATAATAATATATCATATAGAAGTAATGGTGGAGTTGGAGGTAATGGTGGTATTAATGGTAGATGGTATTATAACCCTCTCCCAGTTGATGGTTCTGCTTATGTATATTTACCAATATTTACAAGTACACAAACACAAGGATTCACATCGTCGCAATTTTTATCCATACAAATACAATCATTAACAACTGGACAAATTCAATCATTAACAAATGGGCAAATACAATCATTAACAACAACACAATTACAAATATTGAGTAGTAATCAATACAATAGTATTCAAACTAGTTTATCAACTACTCAAATTGAATTATTAAATAAATTACCACAAGCGAGTTTATTAACCATGTTTGGGTTAAGTGCATTGAATACTTCGATGTTACAGTCTCAATCGCAATTTTACTATTCTAAACTACAAAGTACTACTTTTTATGAATTTATTATACCACCAAAGACGTATTATTTAGAAGTTTTACTTGTTGGTGGATCAGGATCAAAATCACGAGATTATGTTTACATCAATTATCAGTCATCATCAACGTATTTTCTTGGGTATCCTGGTGAAATAAGAACATATATCATATCAGTTTATCCAGGACAAGTATATAATTTGACTGTAGGTACACAAGGAACTGGATATACAGCAGGAATAGGAGGATATGGTAAGATAGGAAATCCTACAACTTTTGTATCTTCTGATAATAATGTAGTCTACAATAGTCCTGGTGGAGCTGGAGGTGGGGCTGGAGAATATGTTCTTAATCCTCCCCCAGTTGATGGTTATGCCTATGTATATTTACCAATATTTACAACTACACAAATACAAGGATTAACATCATCAGAAATACGATCATTAACAACTACACAAATACGATCATTAACAACTACACAAATACGATCATTACAAACACAATATTTAACAAGTACACAGTTACAATCATTAACAACTACACAAATATGAAATACTAATAACCAAATAAACGCCAACCAATGGATAAAATGAACGCTTGAATGAGGTCATTTAAATTTTTTAATGCTAAAATCAGCGTTTTTAATGACCAAAGGTGTAATATACAATATTAAACGTTTTGAGTGATTAGTTATACCAAAAACATAATTATATTTTTATATTTATATAATATAAAAATGTCAAATGCTTATCTAATCGTTATATGTTTACTTGTTGTTGTCTTTGCCTATAGAGAATATTATCACTCTAAATCAACCTCTAAATCAACCTCTAAATCATCAACGCCTCCTCCAACACCTTCATCAAATCCTCCGGAAACCTATACATCGGCTCAACCTCCCCCTCCGATGTCAACAGAAGTCTCCCAAATTCAACCTTATCAATTATACGTACATCCTATACCTGGTATAGATTGTACAGATAACTGCCCCGACAGCGCTTTTTGGCACTACCCCGCTTATTATAATGCAAGCCCTTTATGGTATGGAACTGGTCCTTATGGTTATGGACGTTATGGTAGAGGGTATAACCGAGGTTATGGCGGACACAGTGGTTTTGGACATACCGGAGGTCACATCGGAGGTCACGGTGGAGGTGGTCACGGTGGAGGTCACGGTGGAGGTGGTCATGCCGGAGGTCACGGGGGCGGTCATAGATAAACGTATTTTACACCTATTATTTACCAATCAACTATGGAAAAAATAAACATAATGATAACATAAATTGTAAAAGATTGGTACTTTTTTATATTGAGAACAGATAACAACAATAATTAAAAATTATTATTTAATGTAAATATTACATTAAATAAAATGAATGATAATGTACCTAAACCTTGTAGTTACATTATCAATGATGCATCATTAGAGCTGAATAAATTTTACTATACTATCCCACAAATGGCATCTATTTACAATTTTCCTACTACAATACCAACAACTCCAACTGTTATCGGTGTAATTTCTTTGGGTGGAGGTATACCAGGTACATTAACAGGACCATCAGCAAGTGGCTCGTATATATTAACAAATAGTGATTGCCAAACTTATTGGTCAAATTTAGGTATAACAAGTTCGAATTTTCCTACTGTTATTATTGCACCTTATAAACCCGAAACAAGTACATCATTAAATGCTTATATTACTGATAATCCTAGTTATACATATGAAAATGTTCTCGATGTTTCTACAATAGGAGCAGTATTTCCTAGTTCTAATTTAACTATTATAGTATATCAAGGACAATTTCTAACTTCGTATGTCACAAACCTATTGAATGTGATGGGATTATATGTAAAATTTGCTATAAATACACCTGTCATACATCCTCTAACTGGTAAAAATATACAAATTCCAACAATATTATCTATATCATGGGGATTTCCTGAACCATGGGTTGGCACATCTGGATATGAAGGTGCTATAGACGATAATTATTTTCAACAAGCTGTATCAAAAGGTATTAATATATGTGTATCGACAGGTGATTGGGGTGCTTTAAATAAATATAACACTAATAATGTAAATTATCCAGCTTCGTCTCCTAATGTTATTGCATGTGGTGGAACTATTTTATATTCACCAAGTAGTAAATATAACGCAAACACATCAGAAATTGCATGGCCTAAAGGAGGTGGTGGAAATAGTAGTATATTTACATCACCATCTTATCAATCATCTCTTGGTTATACAAAACGTTCTATTCCAGATATTTCAATGCATGCTAATGCTACCTTATTTATTGTAAACGGTCAACAATGCATTATGGGAGGTACAAGCATTGTTGCGCCTTTTATTGCCGGTTATTTAGGTCTTATTGGTGTAAATTTTTTTATTAATCCAATACTATATAATATTGGCGATGTATCTACTCCACAAACTACACCCTATCATGATATTGTAAGTGGTACTATTGGATTTCCTACAAAAATTGGATATGATTTATGTACAGGATGGGGTAGTTTTGATGGTGTAAAATTGGCTAACTTTTTATTTAATACAACAACTTTTTTTTCAACAAACGATGTACCAATAACAAATACTATTTCAACAAACGCTACTCTTCCATTAAATTGGAATACATTTGGTGTAAATTGGTTAAATTTATTTAATATACCTGTTTTATCATCAGTAACTCCACCTCAAACATTGTCAGGCATTGCAATGTCTAGCAGTGGTCAATACCAATGCATTATTATAAACAATGCAAGTATGTACTCATCAAATGATTATGGTACTACATGGAATAATAATAACAATAATAGTAGTTCTCCAACTGTTCCAGCAATTGCACCTTGGTCTTCTATTGCTATGTCGTCATCCGGGCAATACCAAACTGCTGTATCATTTTTAACTACAACAAATGCAAATAGTGGTTATATATCTGTTTCTACAAATTACGGTTTAACATGGATTACTAATAATACAACTTCGCCGCCGCCTAACCCACAGGCGTATGATTTGAAGTTTACTTCTCCTAAATTAAATTGGTCAGGTGTTGCTATGTCCAGTTCAGGTCAATATCAAACAGCTATTGTAAATGGAGGTGGTATTTATGTATCTAAAAATTATGGTATTGATGGATTATGGGGTCTTACAAATGCTAAAACAGCATCATGGAAATGTGTTGCTGTATCCTCTTCTGGTCAATATCAAACCGCTATTGAAGGTAATAATGTTTATTTATCAACAAATTATGGTAATAGTTGGGTATGTAAGGACTTGAATAATTCATCTACCTATTCATTAACGTCTATTTCAATGGATTCTACTGGACAATATCAGACTCTATTATCATACAATTCGACGTCTAAAAGTATTAGTATTAATATTTCATCTAATTATGGTAATTCATGGAATCTTGATGCTGTTCCAAAAACAATTAGTGTGTTGTCAAATTATTCAAGTGTATCCATCACATCATCAGGTCAATATCAAACCGTTGTATGTGATGATGGATTTTTCGGTATTTATTTCTCTATAAATTTTGGTCTTACATGGACCACTAAAAATAAAATGAATAACAATACAACCAAATGGGCTGGTATAGCATTATCTTCTACTGGGCAATATCAAACAGCTATATTAAGAAGTGGTGGTATTTATACTTCTGTTGTAAATTATGCACCTATTTATACCGACTCAGTAAATACAACAAGTATTAGTGATAGTAAGATGATAGAATTTTTATATAAAAAATATATGGGTGTACCGAATGCATTTCCAGGTATTTCTTATACAAATGAAGCTGCTGGTAATGCTAGACCATTTATTTTTGCAAATCAAATATATAGCCAACCCATACCTGCACAATGTCCTACAGTAATAGATTTTACAATAGATTATATTATCTATGGTAAACAAGCTAATTATAAATCATATAATTTTACAAATATTACAAATATTACTACGACAACATTAACAACATTACATTTAGAAGATACTTGGACTTCAATTGGAAAAGTTTACCATTCAAAAACTAACCCGCAAATTCAAAAAATAACAGGATTATATTTAAGCCCAATGTCTCCTGTTGTATCACCTCCATATTCTTCTGTATCATCACCAGCATTTCGTTTTTGTGATCCATCAATTTCTACCAATTATCTACAAAATGCAATACCGTCAAATTATGACCAAGCTGGTTTAACGTATAAAATTAAATTATATGATTCAGTAACCAATGTTGAGTTTTTACCACAAAATACCCCAAAATGGTATTTAGATAGTGATGCTGGCTATATTTATTTTCCTAATAATGATTGGGCAACCATATTTAATGGTAATTTAACGATTGATTTTTATCGTTATAATGGTACTGTTAATTCTAACCCATTAAAATTAACTACAACTACACTAGGTGTAATGATTTATAACCCAAACACATATGAAACAACATATAATTCAAATAAAACATTTGTTATCAATCATCCAAATGATAATGAAAAATATTTAGTTCATGCTTGTTTAGAAGGACCTGAAAGTGGTGTATATTATCGTGGTACAGGAGAAATTGTAAATAATGATTTTATAGTAATAACTTTACCTGATTATGTAGAAAAGTTAGCATATGAGTTTACTATTCAAATTACTCCAATTTATTCTGGTAAAAAATCACCTACAGTATTACAAGTATCACAAATTGAAAATAATTCATTTAGTGTATACGGAGAAAATACTAAATTTTATTGGATTGTTCACGGTAAACGTAATGATATCACAGTAGAACCGTTAAAATCTTCTGTAGACGTGAAAGGAAATGGTCCGTATAAATGGATCATCTAAGCAGTGAAATGGTAAAATTATATCTTTTTTCAAAAAATTGGTAAAAATTATATTCATCTGAGGGGTTCCGTAGAGGGGTTCCGCCCCCTCACGACGAACGTTTATAATAATTTAATTTTTTATTATAAATGAGGGGTAATTAGTTGTTCAATTGACCAAATTACTAATCCGTTATGAAGCTAATCTGTCAAGCTAATCCGTCGTGAGGGGACAGAACCCCTCTACGGAACCCCTCTACGGAACCCCTCTACGGAACTCCGCTTGTAAAGCAAATTTAAATGATTAGATTTTAATAAAAGAAGATGCCAAAGAAAAATAATAAGAAAAACAAAAATGCAAATAAAAATGGGGATAACCAACCACTTTTAGAGCTGGTAATGATCGTTAAAAATGCTGGCGACTTGATCCGAAAGTGTCTTGTCGAAAATAAAAAATATATCGATTATTGGACCATTCTCGATACTGGTTCGAATGACGGTACTCCTGACGTTATTCGAGAAGTATTGAGCGATGTCCCTGGTAAATTACATTTTTCAGAATTTACGAATTTTTCAGAAGCCCGTAACAAAGCATTTGATTTAGCGTCTGGTACATGCAAATACATGATTGTACTTGATGACAGTTACGAAATTGGTGAAGGTAAAGCACTTC
>Ga0304729_1000650_pt1 | contig 24680 bp, 46 predicted proteins | sample C_131016_MF_Meta_FD_190475 | JGI IMG/M metagenome (GOLD analysis project Ga0304729, IMG submission 190475) | Freshwater microbial communities from Lake Croche, Canada to study carbon cycling - C_131016_MF_MetaG (v2) (version 2) | ecosystem: Environmental > Aquatic > Freshwater > Lake | place... | reverse complement strand
TACTATCAGAGTCGATGATGAACTATGGCGGACTGTCCAAGCGAAAGCCGCGCTAGAGGGAATCACCGTAACTAGTATCATAATTGATGCTCTTCTAGCCTATTTGACACCCCAGGTTGACACCGAATAGATTAGTGTGTAGCATCACTGCTATACATTAAGGGGGTCCAAATGGACATCGAAGAACTAAAAGACTTGGTTCAACAGAACTCAGTTCTTAAAGGTCGTCTAGAAGAACTTAACTCACTACAGACGCATATCAAGAAATCCTTGAATGCGGGTGTAAATGAATTAGGTGAAGCAGACGACAAAGGTCACATTGTTGTTGAGATTAACGACAGTGTGTCAGGTATCAATAGAGTGATGCGCCAACGACGTGTATCTAAGTCATTAGATATTAACGTTGCAGAAGAACTTCTCGCAGAGCGTGGACTTCAAGATAAATGTATCAAGATGGTTCCTGTTCTAGATGAAGATGAAATCATGTCTGCTTACTACGAAGGCTTGATTACCGAAGAGGACATCGACAAGATGTTCCCTGCTAAGGTAACTTGGGCGTTAGTGATGAAGTAATGAACGATTTTATAGAAGACGCTTTCTCAATGCTTGAAGAGTTCTACCCAGGTAGTAAACGCAAGCGTAAAGAGAAAGCTGCACCTAAAGAGGTAGCAGAGATAAAGAGTTGGGACTCACGTCCCTACTTCAAGACCATGCCTAATGGTCAAGATATGGAACTCTTTACACTCGGCGCTTTGGCAGATGCACTAGGTCGTCCTATAATTACAGTTCGACATTGGATAAAGGTAGGCAATCTACCTACATCACCTTATCGGCTTCCAACAAAGCCGAATAAGAATGGTGACCCGCACCAGGGTCGCCGACTTTATAGTCGGGCTCAAATTGAGGCTGCTATAGAGATTTTTGATGGGGCTGGACTTTTACACGAAGGTCGTGTAGAGTGGTCACATCACCAGCAAGTCACAAAAGATATTGCTGAGGCGTGGGATAAACTCCGCGTAGAAGAAACTACCAACTAGTGAAAATAAGGAAATAGAAACTATGGCAATTAACCGCCCCGAATTCAAGACCCCAGACATTGAAGTTGCTTTTGAAGATGACTTCGATGTAAATGCACGTCCAGAGCAGAGCGCAAGCACTGCTGTCGGCTCAGGTTGGGATGCTGCAGAAGCACTAACCACACCTACAGGTAACTACCCTGTAGATTTCAAGCACAGTGAAGAGATTCAGGTAGTCAAGTTCATTGACCCTGACGGTCCTTTTGCTACCTACAAGCAACACTTCCTAAATGGTAAGCCAGGTAAGAAGTCATACGTATGCTTGGGTGACAATTGCCCACTTTGCACCGTGTTGAATCATCGTGCTGAAGAGAAGCGTGGTTTCACGATTATCAATTTCAGCGTAAGCCCTGCTCAACGTCAGATTCTTACTGCGACACCACGTCTCTTTAAGCAACTACATCAGGCGCACTTCTCCCCACAGGGACCCTTAAATAAGAACTTCTGGGCTCTAAGTAAGTCAGGCGAACGTCAGACAACTGTCTACCACCTGAATGCAATCAAGGCACGTGACCTTGATGAAGACTGGAGCATCAATGCAGCTGATGCAGAAGCTGCTATTGGCGAGTTTGAATCATACACACGTTCAGTTATCAAGGAAAATTCCTATGCTGAACTTGTAGAGATTGCCAACAGCCTTCTCTAATACCACACAGACTGCCCACCTAGCAGGTTTCCCCTTCTTGCTAGGTGGGCTTTAGGGGATTTACATGAACATTATTACTACACTTGACCAATTAAATGATATGGTCAACTACTACTTAACCCAAGATGCTTTTGCTTTTGACGTAGAAACCGTAGGCGATAACCGCGGTCTTACCCCAGTAAACGAAGTATTGTGGATTACATTTGCTACGCATGGTCGTTGTGACATAATACCAATGGGTCACCCAAACGGTGATTTCCTTGAAGATATTTTTCCACTTACTGATGCTGGTGAAAAGCGTGTTGCTGCAGGTCTTACTCCACGTGCTAGTGACTACTCAAAAGATAAGAAAAAAGCAGACAAGATTTTTAGCTCCCCACCCTTACAGTTATATCCAGGTGAGGTGTTTAAAGCGTTACGTCCATTGATGTTTAATAATGACATATTAACTGTAGGTCATAACTTAGTATTTGATTTAACATCTGTAGCTAAGTACTTTGATGGTGAGATTCCATCGGCTCCATACTTTGATACGATGATTGGCTCATTCATTATTGACAATAAAAACAAGAACAAATGTGGTCTTGATGCTTGTCTAGAGCGCGAGTTTGGTTACCACATGGTCAAGGGTGTAGGTAAAGAAGTAGAGAAGTACTCGTTCGATGAGGTTGCTAAGTATGCATTCCTTGACGCTAAGTACACGTTCTTGCTTTGGAAGAACCTAGCGCCACGTATTGAGAGCGATAATCTAAGTGTAATCATGGACCTAGAGATGAATGTTTTAGAGGTTTTATGTGACGTCAAACTAACTGGCTCACCTATTGACGTAGAAGAGCTAGATAAATTGGATGCACAGCTACGGTTGGACATTGAAACAGCTCGTGCTGATATCTTTAGGATTGCACAAAAGCCTTTTAATATTAATTCTAATAAAGAAAAGCAGTTTATTCTTTACGGACCAAAGTCCGAGGGTGGTCGTGGACTTAAACCTAAACTATTAACTACCGCTGGTCAGAAGAAGTCTGACGAGGGTAAAGAAGTTACATACGAAGACTATTCTGTAGCCGCTGATGCGCTAGAGCATTACCGTAAAGTAGACCCGCTAGTGGATGCTTTGTTAACTTATGCAGACCTTAACAAGTTAAGCACCACTTATGTAGTCCCTTACAAAGGTGGAGAAGTAGTTCGTACAACAGGAGGTAAAGAGAAACGTGAGCAGAAAGAAAGCCTACTTATTAACGGGCGTATCCACTGTGATTTTGTTCAGCATGGCGCGGAGACTGGTCGCTTTAGTAGTCGCAACCCTAACCTTCAAAATGTACCAGCCCCACATACTTCGCACGGAAAAGCCATTAGAAACCTTTTTGCAGCCCCAGAAGGATACAAACTAGTAGTTGCTGATTACTCGCAGATTGAACCTCGTATTATTGCGTCTATGTCAGCGGACCCAATTATGATGGATAACTACCTTAACGGTAGAGATATCTATACAACAGTAGGTGAGACTATGGGAGTAGACAGGCGCGCTGGTAAGACATTGGTTCTTGCTATGGCATACGGTGTTGGTCCTAATAAGATTGCTGCAGATATAGGTTGTAGTGTGACTGAGGCTCGTCAATTGCTAGATAATTTTTCTGAAAAGTTTTCGGCAGTTAATTCCTACCGAGCAAAGGTATTGGGCGCAACCAAGAAAAAGACACCACATTATGTGGCTACGCTTCTAGGTCGTCGCAGGTATCTTCCAGAGATTACATCAAAGGACCAGTTCACAAGAGCACAGGCAGAACGTCAAGCATTTAATACTCGTATCCAAGGTTCAGCCGCGGATATTATTAAGCTTGCTATGGTTCGTGCACATAAGAACTTGCCAGATGGTGCTAAATTAATCCTTACAGTGCATGACGAATTGGTAACTTTGACTCCAGATGATAAGGTAGATGAAACAGTGGACGTAATTAGAGAGGCTATGGAGGGCATTAACTTGTTGAACATACCGTTAGTAGCAGACATTACAGTAGTACAAAGATGGGGTGAAGCCAAGTGAGTTGGAAGTTCTGGGATAAAAAAGAACCTAACGAATCAGATAAATTTGTGGTTGATACAGAAGTATTACCGCTTAGTACATTATTCCGATGGTTCTGTTATGATACAGGTGTAAGCAACACTAATGAGTTTGCAGAAGCATTTGGTTTAAACCCTATTAGTCAAGAGGGTGAAGACATGGAGCTTAGTGAGTCTGCAGACAGACTTGAACAGGTAATTCCTTATCTATCATTCTTAAATGTTATGTCAGACATTAACGCTATGATTTTGGTAAAGACAATGAATGATGTTCTTCTTAAAAAGGGTCTTGTAGATGAAGAATCTTTAGAGAAGTCCCATGAAGACTTATTAGAAATATACACAACCATAACTCTTGGAGCCCTGGTCGGCAGTTTCTCTTCTGCTTTAGCACTGGGTATTGTTGTTAATCCAGGAAGTTTTACATCGGAGGCTGAAGATGAGTTCTAATAATTGGTGGGCAAGCAAGATGGGTACACCAGCCCCAGCGCCGTCACGACCATCCCCAATGCCTGTATCTCCTGTACCTACACCGTATAACCCACCCCCACAGGTACCACAGGAAGCTCCCAGAATGCCTCAGAGCGCTGTAAACGCGTCTAGATGCCCTGGGTGTGGTAGTGGAAACTACGGCTCTACAGACCCTTCTGCAAAGGCTCGATGCTACGATTGCGGATACCCAGTTGTACAGTCTGGTAGCGGTATGGGCAAGGGAATCTCTGGTGGTCAAGGCTCTGGACCTACTCAGGCAGCACGTCAGATTAGTACTGCAAATAATTTTAACCCACAGGGAATCATTGGAAGGATTGAGTAATGAATAGCGAACTACTGAAGGCAATTGCAAAACTCAATAAGAAGTTTGGTGTAGACACCATTATTCTAGGAGAAGACATCAGAGATGACACAGTTGGTCGTATGACTACTGGGTCTCTTGCATTAGACGTAGTTCTTGGTGGCGGGTTTCCTACCAACCAATGGCATGAAATTGTAGGTGAAGCTTCAAACGGAAAGACAGCAGTAGCCCTTAAAACCGTAGCAGCAAACCAACAGCGCGACCCTAATTTTACTACAGTGTGGGTTGCTGCAGAACAATGGGTTCCTTCATACGCAGAGATGTGTGGTGTAGACCTATCTCGCATTTATGTAATTTCTACCAATATTATGGAAGAAGCATACGAAGCAGTAATTGAATTGGTAGGTACTAAAGAAGTTGATTGTGTTGTCATAGATTCATTACCAGCGCTAGTACCTATGGCTGAAGATGAAAAGAACATGGATGAAGCTACTGTTGGTCGTGGTGCTCTTCTTACAGGCAAGTTCTTTCGCAAAGTTGGCAAAGCATCCAAGCGGTCTCTTACAGAATTTGAGCGTCCTTTCATAGGAATTGTAATTAACCAATACCGTATGAAGATTGGTGTCATGTACGGTGACCCACGAACTACTCCAGGAGGGGAGGCTAAAAACTATGCATTCTTTACTAGAATTGAAGTTAAAAGAGATGATTGGTTAGAGGTAGGAACTGGTCAGGAAAAGAAGCGTGTAGGGCAGACGATTAAAATTCGTACGTTGAAGAACAAGTCAGCCCCACCTTCACAAGTAGCATACCTAGATTTCTACTTTGATAATGGAAATTGTTTTGCTGGTGAGTATGATTTTGCTAAAGAGATTGTTGCCCTAGGTATTATTAATAAAATAATTACCAGAGCAGGTGCTTACTATAGTTACAAGGACCAGAAGTGGCAGGGTGCTGAGGCGGTAGTTAATGCTATCCGTGAAGACCTTGACCTTAAAGAAGCATTAGACAAAGACGTACGAGATGCTGTTCGTGCAGCCTCTAAGTACGTTCAGGAGACTAATGAAGTCTGAGGGTCAGAAACAGTCCAAGAAGCACGAGAACAGGCTAGCTAAAGCAGTTGGTGGTGGAACCGTTGCTGCATCTGGAGCGTTCTGGAGCCGTAAAGGTGACGTTAGGTCTAGTGATTTGTTGATAGAGCACAAATGGACAGGTAAGAAACAAGTAACAGTTAAGTCTGATGTGCTTGAGAAGATTGTCAAAGAAGCAATACTTGATGGTCGTATGCCTGTTTTAGGTTTCCATCTAAACAACGAAAACTATATAATGCTAGATGAGAACGACTTCCTAGAGATGCGTCAAAAGATTCAGGAGTGCAGGTGCGCGACCCATTAGACATAGAGAATTGGCGCGCAGACGCTAAGTGTATGGGTATGGATACAGAACTATGGTATCCTCCCAGAGACAAAGATAAGTATAAACCTATTGCAGAAGTATCAAAAGGTGTATGCCTTGGACGAGATGGAAAACCTGAATGCCCAGTACGAATTGAATGCCTGCTATACGCAGAGAGCATACATGAAGTGTATGGTATTTGGGGTGGGCTATCTCACAGAGAAAGAAACGCTCTAAAAAGAAAAGCAGAACGTAACGGTAAGACGTTACAACAATGGGTCACAGAAAATCAATAAGGAGAACTAATGAGTGACAAAGAATACACACCGTTTAAGTGTCCAGACTGTAAAGTTTGGTGGAGAAGTGAGACTCACAAGTGTGAACCACCTAGAGTATCTGTTACAGTAAAGCCTGGCGTTACTGTTGAGGAAACAGGTGGAGGTTTTGTTATTAAACCTTCTCCTTACAGCACATCTAAGTATCAGTATTGCCAAGTGTGCCAAAAACCGTTGGGTAAAACTAAAGAAACACGCTGCAAAGGCTGCGAAAACCAAGATAAAAACTATATAAAGAAATGGAACAGGGGACATCAAAATGGCAAAGGCTACAAAACCTACGGGAAACCTTAAGAAATTGGTAGACGCAGGTAAGATAGAGACTCGCGTAGTAGGTACAGTAGAACGTTACTTATTATCTAGACCAGCAGATACGTCACGTGCTACTAACGTGATTCATCCGTCTGCTATGGTCAAGCCTGATTGGTGCCACAAAGCAGAGTACTACACCCTGCAAGGTGCCGTACCTGCGCCATCAAAGTACAAAGCTTCCATTAAACAGTTACTTACCTTTGAAGAGGGTCATCGTATTCATGCCCGTTGGCAAAACTGGTTTGGCGATATGGGAAAACTACACGGTAAGTGGTCTTGTAATGATTGCAGGTCTTCCTTCTGGGATACAAGCCCAGAAGTTCCGTGTACATCTTGCGGTAGTTCGTTAGGTTTCTCTTACAAAGAAGTACCTGTATTTAGCAAAGAACATGGTATTTCTGGTCATGCAGATGGTTGGCTAAAAGGTTTTGGCGATGACTTACTCCTTGAGATTAAGTCTGTAGGAGAAGGAACCATACGTTGGGAAGACCCGTACTACCTACGCGAGCACGGCAATGATTTCAAAAAAGCTTGGGCTGCATTACGTCAACCATTCACGGTACATATTGCTCAAGCTCAGGTGTACATGAAACTTCTTGAAATTATGGACCCAGTTAACCACCCTAAAGAAGCTATCTTTATCTACGAGTCTAAAGTAGACCAGTTAGTTAAAGAGTTTGTGGTTCCTAAGAGTGACTTTGGCATTTCCAATTTGTTTGATGATGCAAAGAACATTATGATTGCTATTGACAAACAAGAGCCACCAAGGTGTAACATTAACCCTGGAAGTTCATGCTATAAATGCGAGGTGTACAATGATTAAGATGAATGTAGGCGTAAGTGGTGGTCTTACTTTGAGCACGTTACATACACAGGGCTTTGAGGTTGAGCAAGAGTTCCACGGAATAATGCCTAAAATGCCTAACGACATTACAGACCTAGATGACCTAGGTGTTATGCGGTTATGGCAAGAGTACATCGCTTATTCAGAATTTATTCTTGCTCAGGTAACTGTTGCTGAGATGGATGAACAGGCGGCTAAGAAAAAACTAGACCTTATTGAGGCTCGATACAGTGCTAAGCACACACAACCTAAGATGACAGTGTCTGCTATCAAGGCTCTGGTAATGGCAGAAGAAGAAGTTATTGATGCTGATTACGAGTATGCTGTGGCACATAACTACCGTAAAGGTATGGATATGTTATACACAAATGTAACTGGTCAGTGTAACTTTATTAGCCGTGAATTAACTCGTCGTACATCAGGTAGCTTTACTAGTCGAGCAAGTAAGTTTACAACATAATGTGCGATGTTAGTATAGATATTGAAAAGTTAAAAGAAACTTTGGCTAAAAAGAAAGAGCAAGAACATGATTAGGTTGGGAATGCACATTGTACTAATAGGTATAGCTGCAGCACTAATAACTGCTTTTTTCTATGGAGATAAATAATGTCTAAATTAACACGAGAAGAACTAATTGCACAATATGGACATCAAAAGCGTAAACGCAAAGAACAACTGCCTACTTATTTAGAGATACAGAGCCGTCATTTAGACCGTCACGCTGAGGTAGACGGTAATTGTGTCTTGTGTAAAGAATTTGTAGATGGCATTGAACAACCACAGAGATACCCTTGTATTTCATTACGGAGAGTAGGATTAGGATGATTAAAGAGCACCTATGCCAACTTTGTTCAGCTAGCAAAAATCAGCCAGAAGGTACCAAGCCAATCAAGTTAATTGATGGAATGTGCCGTTGGTGTAGCAATGCATGGAACTTAGGGTTTGCCACTGCTGTTGGAGAAAAAAATGCCTAATCCAAAATTTTGGGGTGACTCAAATATCAAAGGCGCAGTAGCCATAGGTATTGACCAATCTTATTCTGGTTTTGCTATGACTGCTATTGATGATGACGATAACTATTACACAGAGGTGTGGAAGTTAGACGGAGTTGGCGTAGAGCGTTTAGTAAATGCTCAGCGGATTACGCAATGCTTCTTAGACAACTTTAATGTACGGTGCGTAGCTATGGAAGGTTACGCATTTGGTAGCCAGATGGCTAACATGCTTGGAGAACTTGGAGGGGCAGTAAAGTTAGCCTTACATCAGTACGGTATCACCCCAGAGGCTAAAACTCCACTAGTTGTTCCACCTACTAGTCTGAAGAAGTACATCACAGGTAAAGGTACTGGGGTTAAGAAGAATCAAGTACTTCTCAGTGTGTACAAGAAGTGGGATGTAGAGTTTACGGATGATAATGCCGCGGATTCTTATGGTCTAGCTCGCCTTGTACGAAATAAGAACGATTTTGAGTACGAAAAAGAAGTTTACGATAAATTGACTTCGCCAGGAAAATAAAGGATTTTTACCTCATACTTGATATAGAAATAAAATATTCTACTACTATACGAGGTATTAAATGTCTGAAACACCAGATGAACAAGTATTAAAAGTGGGTGCGGGGTCCAACCCGCAGTCAGTAGCTTCAGCTATTGCCCACAGTATTTATGAAAACCACACCTGTAAAGTACGTGCAGTAGGTGCTGGAGCAGTCAATCAGGCAGTAAAAGCCATTGCTATTGCTCGTGGTTATACAGCCCCAAGAGGTCTAGACCTCAAGTGTATTCCAGGGTTTTCCACTATTACAAGTCACGATGGCGATATTTCGGCTATTGTTTTTACAATTGTTTCTGACTAGACACTGACTATTTAGTTTTTAAGCCTTAAACTTTAATAAGGAATTCCTTTCAACTATAAAGAGGTAAACATGGCAAAGAACATTGCCCCACTTCCAGCGGCTGGCTCAGCCCCTGTTGGTTCAGGTGCCGTAAATAACGTATCTGGCGCACCATCTCCACACACCATTGTTGTGGCTCGTAAAAACGCACAGGCTGCTGACCCAGCTTTACAGCCACTTGGTAAGCACCCATACGCACCTAAAGAGCGCGCTGGTGCTCAGTACGGTACGCAGGTAGGCTTCGAAGCACATCAGGCTCCAGAAGCAGGTCTTACTCAAGCTAATGGTCGATTAATGCCGAACGCAATTAATCGTTCGGCTCCTAACTTCCGTGCAGGTACCGCAGAAAGTTATTAATACTATGCTTGGTAAACAGGCATAAACAGACATAAAAATACATTGCCCCGCCAGTAATTTGGCGGGGTTTTGTCGTTCGTGGACTAAATGTGGCATAGTATGTGTTACTCTATTTATAGTCAAGGAAAAGGGATACAAAATGATACTTGATATCTTAGAAGAACACATCAAGACTGCAAACAGTAAGTGCGTAGTTGGAAAATGGTTAAGTCTTCTAACTATTGAAGAACAAGATAAATTCAAAGAACTAATCGCCCAAGAAAAAATAAATGCGTCGGACTTGTTTAGAAGATTAGACATCAGACACGTGGAAGAAGTAAGCAATCATTTGCCATTTAAATTAACTGCTTTTAAAGCACATACAAGAGGATATTGCACATGCCCACAACAATAAGTGTTTTAGACATTCTCGCTGAAGCTCTACTAGAACCAGCGATTGACACATCTACAGTGTTAAAGCCTGCGGTTGCAGCAACAATGCCTAAGACAACAAAAACAAAAGTATCTAAGAAAAAGACTGACTGGAAACTAGCAGTTGTTCTACCTGATACACAGATTGGATACCGCCGTTATGAAGACGGTACCCTAGACCCGTTCCACGATGTACACGCTATCAACGTGGCTATGCAGATTCTTTCTGCAATGGAACAGGAGTACGGGGTCGATAAAGTCATTAATCTAGGTGACACAATTGACCTACCTATGTTTGGAAAGTATGCACAAGAGGCTACTTTTGAGAACACAGTAAACGAATCATTACAGGCTGGTCACGACTACATCGCTACCCAGCGCGCCTTAGCACCTACTGCAGAGATTGTATACATTGATGGTAACCACGATTGTCGTGCCAATAAGTATGTAGGTCTGCAGGCTCGTAGCATGTCTACTATTAAACAAGTTGGAAATGAACTACCTGTTATCAGTATTCCATTCCTATTGAACATGGATAGCATCGGTAATGTGACCCACGTCTCAGGATACCCAGCAGACAAGTACTACCTAAACCCACGCCTTGTGGCACGTCATGGTACGTCAGCAAAAGCAAGTGGTTCTACTGCTAACATGCACATTAACTCTAACCACCATGAGTCAGTGATTTATGGTCACTCACATCGTATGGAATTATTGTACAAAACCCACGACACCAGCGGTGGAGCAATCCAAAACGGTGCGTACAGCCCAGGCTGCCTATGTCGTATCGATGGAGCAGTTCCGTCATACAAAGGCGGAGTTATGACTAACTTGCACCCAGTAAAGCAGTACGAGAACTGGCAACAGGGTGCTGGAATTGTCTGGTACAAGGACAACGGAGACTTTACCATTGAGAACGTCCACATTATGGACGGCTGGGGTGTTTACGCAGGCAGTGAGTTTAGGTCGTCAATTAAGTAAAAATGCTCTAGAATTAAGTTATGCCTAGTAGCCATCAGAACGTCCAAAATCTTGGCGCAAATGGGATGTACGGCACTAATACCACCTACGGTGGTGGAGGTGTCCCCGTTGCCCGCTCTGACCTTGACTTTCTGCGCCTTGGCGTTGGTAGAGTACCTTCTGCTGAGTACCCTGATGGCTATTTAGGCACAATTCGTTCACGTCGTGATGATAGAGGAAGACCTTCTAGCACGTCAGACACTGTTCTGAACAGCATGAAGCAGCGTCTAGGTCAACGTGGCTATCAACGTGGTGTTCACCGTGGTGAACGTATTGACCCATCTGATTACTACTACCCATCAGAGTTATCTGCTGACCGTGGTATCAAAAGACAAAAGCGTGCAAAGTATAACGGAAACGTTTATATGGCTACACGTTATGTAGAAAACCAAAAGTTAGTACCAGCCCCTCACCTTCCTAACGATGGTAAAGCGGGTCCAAATGTGCGTAGCGATTCACCTTACGCAATTAATCAAAAACGTGTTAGTCAACTGTCTAACATGAGACCAAGTTGGAGATAATAATGACAAGCCCCGTACCCCCACAACCAGACCCACGCCCAGGTGGTCCAAAACCAGGAACAGGTTCCACCTCAACTAACACTATTGGTGGAAAAATTGATACAGGTCACAGGAGCACAAATTCTACCTCAACTAACACCACTAGTGGTGGAGCTAAGTCTACTAAACCAGGAACTGGAACATTAGGTACATCAACTAATCCTATTTATAATGGTGGAAGTACAGTAATGTCATCAATTAATTCTTTAACTACCCCAGGCGATAGAAGTACTCACCCAGGTAGAACACCAGGCGTACCTACTTCTCATGGAAAACATAATTATACAAATTAATTACTAAAGGAGTTAATAATGAATAAAGATGAATTAGAAGTTTCCCCACCAAGACCAAGACCACCATTACAGCGTGACCCACTTAACCCTAATATTAAAGTACCAGGTGCACCAGCAGGCGGAAGTATTTTAGGTGATGTACTACACTCAGCGTACAATGGTTTAACTCATGTTGGACACGCAGTACATGGGGCAACAGATTATTTAGCAGGTGGAGCACGCAGTCTTATTAAGGGATTTGGTCACGTAATCGTTCACGGTTTTGAACCTGAAAATCCAAAAACAAACCCAAATGAGTATCGTTACACTAATATAACAGATTAATTTTAGGAGTATACGTGTTAGATAATCTTAAAAAAGATTACAGTAAGGCAAAGCGTAAAAGACTACGTGCCTTTAACCATGGTGTGCAAAACCATCCTGCTGTTCGTGCTGCTGAGGCTATTCCAGGTAATGGCTCAAGAGTACGAACACACGAAGCGCTTTCTGCAAGGTCTCATGGTGACCCATCTTGTTCTTTCTGCGTAGAAGATAAAATTTGGGATGAAACTGCACCTAGCAAAGCTGCTTCAGCAATTGGTGCTGCAAAAGACGTGGTTAAGTCTAAAATAAAGGGTAAGTAATGCCTAATATGCAAAACGGAGTTTACTCCAATAGACCGTGGATTGCTCCGCCAGAAGCGGCGTATCCTCCACAAGCATACATTGGACCCTTTTCTAGTAATCAAGAGCAGAACCTATCACAGGCTCTAGCGTCTATGACTATGACTAGTGAAGAGGTACAACAGTACGTACGTCCTAATTTACCACAAATTAACTTATTTCCAGACCGCTTTGGTTATGTAAAGACAGCATATGGCATTAAAGATATGATTGATTTAGGTGCTCGCATTACCGAACGCGTAGACACCGCAAAGCCTGCTGCTCAAGCAGAAAGTTCTTCTCGCAACACGTTAGGATACGGTATTTAAAATGCCAAACTCAGGACCTGGTGGAACACCGCAGTTAAAAGTACCACCAAAAATTACTAGGGCTCAGCCAACTGTTACACCATCAGTAAGTAACCCTAACCCAGTTAAGCACGTTAGCCATCAGTTTGACCCATTTGGTGGAATTATAAGTGGGGCAAAAAGACTTGGTAGTTCTATTGCACACGGAGCTAGCGGCGCACTTCACTCCGCTGAAGATTTTTGGCTTGGAGACGCTAAAGAACGGCAAGCCGCTCAAAAAATTGTTCACGATAAATTAAGCACACAAACGCCTCAGCGAGTATTACTTAAAAAAGGTTGGGATTCTAAAGCCCACTTTGATAAAGACGGTAACCCTGTAGGTAACTGGAAATACAATCAGGATAACTCAGGGGGTCCAAATGCAAACTGGCATGAAAATGACAATGGTAGAGACGAACAAGGCAACGCGTACGACCCTAACGATGTAATTCATTACAAGGGTGGAACTTGGCTTCGTCACGACTTTGGTACGGGTACACAAAGCGATGAGCCTGACTGGATTGCAGGAAATACTCATCACCCTGGTATTTATGGATACACAAACCCTCAAACTGGCGCTAATATTCACTTCCAACTAGGTACACAAGCTGCAGTTGGCGGAAGTGGGTCAGCTTACGGTGCAGGCTTAACTGGAATCCAAAATGGTGCTGCAATAAGTGGGCGAGCTAGTGGTGCTTTGACTCAAGGTCCTTGGACTCAAGGAGCTGCTTCAGGTAATTACTCAGGCGGACCTTCAGGCACGTCTAACTTTGTTAATAACGGTGGTGGCGCGTCATCTAGCGGGTCTTCCATTGTTCAATGGAACCCATTTAAGCCGAAGCCATAATGTCAGTTGACCCAGGATTAATGACTGATAGCACAGGTGAAGGTATGCCTGGTGCTACAGATGTTTCTTTTGGTACACAACAAATTATTAAAGAAACGTACTATAATGGTAGTAAGCCTTGTTTAGATTGTGGTCTACAGATTCAACCACAAGACGTATTACAAGGCAAAGAATTATGCCCGAAGTGCCAAAACCGTAAAGGTGCTTCACTAGTTAAGAATAGGATGGTAGCGGAATGACCGTACCTTATCGTCGTTCACCTAATGCAGATATGCAAGAGGGAGCCACTGATGGAAAATATCGTAAGCGCCGTCCAAATACCACAGTTGCCCGCGGAATGGGTGACCAGATTGTTCAGGCTAACCGCGCTGACCTACATCCTTACATGAACTATGGCTTCATCAATTCTGAGGAACCAAGCAAGGTAAATCCAGGTAAGTAATCGTGGCTAACAAAACAAATAAAGCAAAACGTAAAGTTATGCGTGATGCGGAGCACAAAGAGCTAAATGCGCGTCACCAACAGCATCATCCAGATTTTGATAATTGTAGAAGTTGTGCACAAAACCCTTCTTACCCTGGTGAAGAACCAAGAATAAAAGAGGGGTCCCTAGGTAATGCAGTTAATATTAAGCATAGTTGTGGAAGAAATCAAGTTGGTATACGTTTATCCGCTGATGAGCAAGAAGAATCTAATCATCCAGAGGCTCCTGTAGATAGAGCAAACAATACAAATAGAAGACCAGGGATATAGTAATGGCATTTGACCAAAATAATACATTTAATAAGACCACTACCACTAAGCCTGGTAAGCCTTCTGGTGAACAGCCAGGTTCAGGTTACACGTGGGGTGGTGGACGTACTGATACTAATACGTTTGCATCTCCAGACGTTAGTAAGCAAGATAAAAGAGCGCCGCACCTACCAAGTAATCCTTGGCATGGTATCCCACCTAAGATTAACGCAACTTCAATTGCTAAAGTTGCTAGTTACCCAGGTAAGTCAACAAGTACATCACCTTCAAAACCAATGAACTCAACAACAAAAACACCAATGGCTGGTAGCGCACCAGCGTCAATCACAAGTAAAATCAAGTAGGAGAATAACATGGCTGCAAAAAAAGAACCAGCAAAGAAGGCTGCTAAGAAAGCGCCTGCTAAAAAAGCAACTAAAGTAACACGTCTAGATAATAAGACTGCTACTAAAGAAGAGCGTGCCGTAGCAAAGAAGTCTGACTCTGCGTCTCGTAAAAAGGCTACTGCTGAACGAGTTGGTAACATTAAAGGTGTTGGTAACCGCAGAGCCACTGCTGGAGAAGCTGCTCAAGGTTCCGCTGTAGAATCAGAAATTGCTAGACTTAACGAAGCACGAAAAGCAGAAATCAAAGCAGCAGATGCAAAGTTATCTGGAGGTAAAATTTCTTCTGGTACTTATAGAAAAGCTGGTCTAGATGACGACACTGCGGTATACGGAATTACAGCATCTGCTAAACGTCATATAAGAAAAAGTGCTAAAAGACAAGAAAAAGAAGGACCTCCTACAGCTAGCGCTGAAACTTTAATAGAACGTCAACACATGGCTGATTATAGAGACCATGTAAAACGAGGTCGTGCTGATAAAGCAGCAGGTGCAAAAACAGCCTACTTCACGCATGTCACTACCCACGGTGCAAGCATTGACGACGCAGACGCTATGCAACCCTGTGCAACATCTGGCTGTGGTGGTGAAGCACATAAGGAACTAGATGATGATATTTGTTCTCCGTGTGCCGCTGCAGGAAAAGTGTAATGGTTGCTCAAGAGGGGCAACAGTTTAAAGGTAGTGCAGAGGGACCTAAACTTCCAGAAGGTCATAGGTTTTTCAGCGCGTTCCACGACCATCCAATTAAAGCTGGTAGCAAGTGTGTTACAAACTGCGGCATGAGAAAAGTAAAACCAGGCAATAATAGGTTGTTTGATGCTCATATAGCAGCAGAAGAGGCTGGAACCCACTCAGTAATGCTAGGTCATTCTGACCCACGAACTGGTAAAAAGTTGCCTGTTTACTCATTTGGACCTAAGGCTGGTCTTGAGGAAGTAAAAACTGGTGTAGGTAGGTCTTCTTTAAGTTCTACATCACGTGACGAAAGAACAGGAAAGTCTGTAAAGGTAAACGCTAAAGGTGAACGTGTTAATTGGCGTGGTCAACCTTGGGTAGGTCAGGGTACTAGAAAACCAAACGAGGGTACCAGAGGCGGTCGTCCTAAAGGTGGCGGTAAAAAGAAAAACACCGCCGATAATAAAAAAGAAGATTAATTTAGCAATTTGTAAAAACAATATAGAAATGGTACACTTTACACATGGATTTTAGCGGAGCAATAGACCTTAAAAAGGCGGACTTAGACCCAAACGAACCTATGATTCGTTTATTAGTATGTCGGGACTGTAAAACAATCGAGGAACTGCCAGATTTTGATGGCGACCCTAGAGACGATGTTTTATTAAATATTTCAGTCCAGAAGCACCAACGCCCAATTGAGCATATTGGTCTGCTTTTCAAGTTTCCTGTTAAATATTGGGTAGTGCCTAAGGTTCAGGAAGAGATTATTAAGCAGATTCGAGGCGGTTCTGAGGGTCTGGACGCGTTCCAGAAGAATTTCTACGCCACTAAGATGACCTTTGCAGAGGACGCTATGTCCTGCTATGCAGACCATAACCGCCCTAAGGGTCAGTGTGCTGACTACAAGTCAGATAAAAAGGTTCTAAAGCCTGACACAGCATCTGAGCGCAAGGAAGCAGGGCTGGATAAACCTGGTGCTACTGGTCCAAAGGTGTACTTATGCGACTTCTGCCCAGTTAAATCGTTTAATATGGAGAAATTCAACGAAGAAAAAGGTCTGTACAAGTAGTACACTAGATATAGGGAATCTACTCTAAAGGTGTACTGCTATGTATTTTGAGATGAGCTGCTCATGCAGTGCTTCTATCAACCTAGACCTAGGTAAAGATAAAGAAGATGCTGCTTGGTTGTTAGCAAATCGGTTTGTTAATGCACATGCAGTCTGCGGTTTTGTATCACCGTTGAATGAAGAACTTCCAATGTCTACAAAGAAGTATGACATTAAAATTAAAAAGGATAAAGAGTCATAATGAATTACTACGAGGTTTTACGCACCTCTGCTGAGCCCGTAGAAATCAAACCAAGTGAGACTTCTTATTTCAGCAAACCAGAGTCTACATTAGACCCAAGACTATTTAGAGGAAACTCTTTAACGGCATCAGTACGCGATGGCATTCTTGTATTGCTATTTAATCATCTTAAGTTAGGTTATAACGAGCCAGAAGCTTGGGCGGTCGCATGGTTAGCAGGTTCTGGTGTTTCGTTTAACTGGAGCGCACAAAGACAACCAGCAGACCTAGATTGTCTAGTTGGAATTAACTACGAACAGTTTCGTAGGTCAAACCAAGAATACAAAGGCTGGAGTGACAAAGAAATTGCTGCTGAAATTAATCAGGGATTCAGAAACGAATTACATCCCCGCAGTGAGTCTTTTATGGGTAATTTCGAGTTAACCTTTTATGTAAATGTACAGAGCGACATTACTAAGTTAAAGCCATACGCAGCCTACTCTGTAACAGATGACCATTGGGTGGTAGACCCATCAGAAGAATACACAGAAATAAACCCTGAGTGGGAAAAAGTAGTTCAAAGTGACGAGAACTCGGCTAAACAAATAATTAAAAGGTACGGAACAGCTCTTAGCGGTGTTCGTACAGCTACAAACCCAGCTGCGCGAGTTAACTACGAAACTGCGTTAAAACATTCTGTTGGTCAAGGCGCTGCTTTATTTGATTCAATTCACGAAGCGCGTGGAGCAGCCTTTAGCGAGGGTGGGTCTGGGTACTCAGACTTTAACAATTACCGTTGGCAAGCAGGTAAGCGCGTGGGAACAATTTCAGCGTTAAAAAAGTTGAAAGAAGTACATAAAAACGCAAACTCAATTTTTGCTACAGAGACTTATGGTGTAGAATTACCTGACGCAGAAACTCTTATTAGGAGAGCAGCACAACACCGTTAATCTATGATAGGTTAGACCCAAATACTATATGGAGTGATATATGAAACAGAAAGACACCGTTGCCATTGCTTGGGCACACGCACACGAAGTTGATACAGAGTTTGCCCTCAGTATTATGCAGATTATCCGCGAAAAGAATAAACGCGTAGGTTCATTTTACTGTGTAGAGGGAACAGGGTTATTGGCTAAAAGCCGTAACATTATGGTCAAGCACTTCCTAGATAACACAGAAGATGACTGGTTATTAATGCTAGATGCAGATGAGCGTATTTCAGTTCCTGCGTTTGACTTACTATGTTCCACAGCAGACCAACTTGAACGACCAATTGTTGCAGGTTTATATTTTGCAGCAATCTGGGAAGGTTTGGCACTACGTCCAGTTCCACTAATCTTTGAACAAGACGAGCATGGTTCTATTAACCCAATTGATAATTACCCTAAAGATAGCGTAATACCAATTATAGCCGCTGGTACAGGGTGTTTATTGATGCATCGTTCAGCTTTGCAGAAAATTCGTGACGCTAACGATGAAAACAATCAAGATTGGGCATGGTTTCAAGATGGACCAATTGGTGGTAACAAGTGGTTATCAGAAGACCTATCATTCTGCGCTAAGTTACAGCAGTTTGGTATTCCAATGGTAGCGCACACAGGTGCAATCCTGCAGCACCACAAGCGTATATGGGTAGATGCACCTCACCACGAGATGTGGTTGCAAAATAATGAGCCTGGCTCTGGATTAAGCCAGTTGCAATAATGCCAGCACACGAGTATGAAGAAGATGAGTTTTGGCAAATATGTGATGGCTGCAACTCACTTAAAGGTACTGTAACTATAACTCCAGGTCAGGGCAGAAAGTGTGATTCATGTCGGTTTTAATATTTGTTGACGGTATTATCCGTAAAGAAAAAAACCAGTCCGTAGTTGTTGATGGTGTTAACCTATATCGTTGTCTGAACGAAACTTATAGGGTACTGCTATTAGCCAAAGACAGAGAGCGCACAGACATCTGGCTAAAGACTAATAATATGGCTAAAAAACTAGACGATATTATTGGATTTGTAGACAGCCCTGTAGATGACCCAAGATACCTTACTGTAGAGTCTTTAAGAAGTAAAGGGAAAATTGATTTTGTTGTCACAGACGATACAGACCTTGCTTTACGTTTCCTCGAAGTAAGTATTCCTGTATTAATGTTTTTGAACCCTAAGTACACCAGACCAGAGTTTAGACCAGACGCCCGAGAAGGTGTCAAGAGTTGGTCTAAAATTACTGAAGAATTGGACAAACAACAAGGTTTGTATTTAGAAGACCCTAGAACGGAAAATTAATGCGCCTCATTTATTTAGGGGCGGACGTACCTAGTAATAGGGTAATCTTGGAAACAATGGGCATACAGAACGTGGGTGTGTCATTCTGGAGATTAAAGCAGCGTGGTCTTCCAAAGAATAAAGAGTATTTATTAAGTAACTACTTTAGTCCGTTTATGAACATACACGTCCATCCAGGTATACCCGAGAAGACCGTACTCAGCCCGTTAGATTTAGAAGAGTTTATATCTGATTACGAGCATTTCCTTGCAATGAATATGGAAAGAATTACTTCTTTTATGGAAGTAGACCATAAAATAGTCCCTGCAAGTATGGTAGAGCTACAAAGAGAAGCTGCCTGGTCAGAGGAGGAGAAGTTCTGGGCGGTAATACGTAAGGATGATACCTACGGGGACATCGTAGACCTTGCACAGCAATATAATAATATTGCAATACCTTATGATGTAATTGAGTCTGATACATCTATGTCAGCAAAGGTACGGTCAATTAAGACGCAATATGGCACTAGTTTCCACGCGCTAGCCTGTGCTAAGCCAGATAATTTACGCCAAGTCCCAGTTGAATCAGCCAGTACTATGTCGTGGCTAAGCCCTATGATGCGTGGTGAGACCATTGTGTGGGATGGTAACAAGTTAGTTAGATACCCTAAGAAAATGAAAGAACAAGCAAGACCAAGATATAAGGCTGTCTATGAGAAAGCAGGCTTAGATTTTGATAAAATTATAGATGATGACCCCGTCGAGGTTGCTAAATTAGCCCTCTGGTCATATGACCAGTTTGAGGAGCGTTTTAATATGGTTAATAATCCATACTTGTCCGCAGAAGAACCATCTGATGACGAGGAGTTATATGATAACACTTCTGAATTGCAAGAACCAGAAAGTGCGGAAACTACCCCCGCTGTATATGACAAGAGGGGTTCCGACATGCGGAAACTTGAAGTGCGAAATCCACAAGATATGACTATTCTACCAGTGTTCGGCGCAGAGATTAAGACGGTTGTTGAGAAGGACGAAGATGGTAGAGATGTCATTAAAGACATCACAGTTTTACGTTCCAACCAGAACAGTTTACGTATGTGCAACACGTGTTTTGTAGCATCTAATTGCCCTGCTTTTAAGAAGGATAACACCTGTGCGTTTAGTCTACCAGTAGAGGTAAAGACCAAGGAACAACTATCTGCGCTACTTACTTCTATCATTGAGATGCAAGGTCAAAGAATAGCATTTGCAAGGTTTTCCGAAGAATTGAACGGTGGATATCCAGACCCAAATACTAGCCAAGAAGTCGATAGACTATTCAAGTTAATTAAAACAATGAAGGATTTGGAAGATAACTCATCATACGTTAAGATGACTGTTGAAGCAAAAAATGGAAGCGGAGTTTTGTCACAAATTTTTGGTGAGAGGGCTAGCACACTTAACGAATTACCTAACAACGGTTTTGACGAAAGTCAAACTACGCGTATAATTCAAGATGCCATTGAAGGCTAACTGTTATCATATAACAGACCTACGCAAGACCGTGGAACACCACATTATCTATAAACAACTATATAAGGAATAAATATGTTATCTTTTAAATTAACTGACGAGTTCGTGTCATCCTATGAATCCAAGAAAGTACCTTGGGGATACCGAGATGCTGGTGGCAATGCCGTAGGTGAAATTACCTTTTTGCGTACCTATTCTCGTATCAAAGAAGACGGCACTAAAGAGACTTGGGCAGAGGTATGTCGCCGAGTTATTGAAGGTATGTACTCAATCCAGAAAGACCACTGCAAGAAGAGCCGTCTACCTTGGAACGAGAACAAGGCACAGGCATCAGCCAAAGAGGGCTATGACCGACTATTCAATCTAAAGTGGACACCTCCAGGTCGTGGGCTTTGGGTAATGGGTACACCGCTGGTCAATGAGCAACTAAACTCCGCAGCCTTGCAGAACTGTTCCTTTGTATCCACAGAGTCAATGACCAAGCACAATCCTGCCAAGCCATTTGCTTTCTTAATGGAAGCCTCAATGCTTGGTGTTGGTGTGGGTTTTGATGATAAGGGCGCGGACAAAGATTTTACTATCTACGCTCCAACAGAACCAGAACAGGTAGTGGTTATTCCTGATACCCGTGAAGGTTGGGTTGAATCGGTCACAGCTCTGATTAACTCCTATTTACGTCCTGAACAACATATCTTAACATTTGATTACAGTGAAGTACGTCCAGCAGGTACTCCTATCAAGACATTTGGCGGTACAGCCGCTGGTCACGAACCATTGGAAGCACTACATAATCATATCCGCCGTATATTTGGTGGACGTGCTGGTCAGGCATTAACCCGCGTAGATATTGCTGACTTGGGCAATCTCATCGGTGTTTGTGTTGTATCGGGTAACGTACGCCGTAGTGCTGAACTACTGATGGGACGATTAGATGATGACAACTTCCTGAATCTAAAGAACCAAGAGCGATTCCCAGAGCGCAACTCCTATGACTCTAAAGCACCAGGTTGGGGCTGGATGTCTAATAATAGTGTTGGTATTTCTGTGGGCGATGACCTATCGGGAATCATTGATGGTATTGCTCTCAATGGTGAGCCAGGTGTTATCTGGATGGACGTTACTCGTAAGTATGGTCGTTTGATTGACCCACCTAACAACAAAGACCACCGAGCCGCTGGTTACAACCCGTGCGCGGAACAGAGTTTAGAGTCATTTGAGTGCTGTACTTTGGTAGAAACATATTTGAATCGCCACGATGATTTAAATGACTACCTGCGTACTCTGAAGTTTGCGTATCTCTACGCCAAGACCGTAACGCTCCTCCCTACTCACTGGGAAGAAACAAATGCGATTATGCAAAGAAATAGAAGAATTGGTACTTCAATGTCTGGTGTAGCGAACTTTGCTGACCGCAAGGGATTACCTGCGCTTCGAGATTGGATGGACGCAGGCTACGATTTAGTAACCAAATATGATAGATTATACTCGGAATGGTTAGGTATTCGTGAATCAATTAAAACTACGACAGTTAAACCATCAGGTACGGTATCAATCCTTGCTGGTGAATCTCCTGGGGTACATTGGACTCCTGGGGGTAAGCATTTCCTTCGTGCTATTCGTTTTAGTAATGATGACCCAATGCTACCTCTCTTCACTTTCGCAGGATACCGTGTTGAGCCTGCTAGCGAGTCTCCTAAGACTACTAGCGTTGTTTTCTTCCCAGTAGAATCAGATGCATCTCGTTCAGAAAAAGATGTCTCTATTTACGAGAAAGTCGCTCTCGCGGCTATGGCACAGCGACATTGGTCTGACAACTCGGTATCAGTTACGGTATCATTTAATAAAGATACGGAAACTAAAGATGTTGGAACAGTCCTACACTTGTTTGACGGGCAACTCAAAACCGTTTCCTTTCTACCGATGGGAAACGAGACTTACCTGCAAATGCCGTACACGCAAATAACTGCTGATGAGTATGATGAATATAAATATAAACTGCTACCCATTGACTTTACTGATGTCTATGCAGGTATGGCAGCAGATGCTATCGGTGAAAAGTATTGCTCTACGGATTTCTGTGAAATACCGAAGTAACAATTAAATAAGAAAGCCCCCAGCCGATTGGCTGGGGGCTTTCTTTATATTAGAACTTGATAACTATTTCGTCACCAGTTTTATTATGTGGAAATACATCAAACATAACTACATTTTTTACGCAATCTACTTGTTCAACAGCGTTAATAATATCGTCTTCGTTCCAAGATATTAGACTGGTATCACTATCATAGCCGTCTTCAACTGTTAGCACCATCATTACTCTCTTCTTCACTGGTCTATCTCTCTCTCTTTTATATTATTATGTGAACGTAATTTCTTATTTGCCTTGCCAATGCTAACTAACTGGTTACACAATGGGCAGGGAGTTTTCATTGAATTAGTGCGTGGGTCTAACCATTGTAGGCTTTCATCTTCCGTAGCGTCCATACCAGAGCCAAAACAAGGGTTATTAACGTGTTTATTTGCCACAAGTCTTATTACCTTCTGCACTTGAATCCCAATTACCATCAAGAACCATTAATGCAATTAAAGCATAGTTAGCCAAATCTACGAAAGAATCCCGCAGCGACTCATTTTCAGGAGTAACTCCTGTATCTAATAAATTATTAATGCGTGAGACTTTATCAAATATACGAACCCGCAAACCATTTAACGGACCGCCTGGTGCGTTACTTATGTTTTTAGGACCGTAATCGTTCTGCTTCTTAATTAGCATATTGGTACACTCGTCCCCAACTTTCCACACAGCGTTAATAAACGGTCTCGGTACATTTGGCAACTCTATAAACGGTAGGTCTTGTAAACGGTTTTCTCTATTCATTTTCTCTCTCTCTCTCTTACAATCGGTTTTCATTTACTAATCTGACTACAACGTGGCAAGGGTCTCCGCCATCGTCCCAATCAGTTACTTCTTCTTCGTTATCGTATGGTGAGCCATCGTGTGTCACGCAGTACGGTAGAGTTACCCAACCGTTTTCTAACCCAACTGTCAGCCAATCGGCTATATCTTTCTCCATTATTTTTTACTCGCTTTCGGATTTAACCAACACAAACTATTACTCCTGTACTTCTGCCATTACAACAATGTAGGTTTCAATATCTACGTTGTTACCGTTCAACTCAAACGCATACTCTTCTGCCCTGCTCTCATCAAGAAACAAGGCTGGTACACCGTCCGTACCCTCTTCATCATTAACTACTGCCCAAATATACATATTAGTTCTCTCTCTCTTTAATAATAAAATTACCTTTATTAATACTATCTAAATAAACAGCAAGCACATCTTCTACTAAGCGCGAGCCTTCTTGGTCTGACCACCCATTAAACTCTAGGTAATCTGCTGGCTCATATGTATTACCATTATTGAACACCGCGCTCTGGGTATCAATATCTAATTCCCATAGGTCTGTATCTGTATCATATTTAACTACAAAGTGATGTTGCATTACTCTCTCCTATACCGTAGTTTCCCACGAATTACTTACAATCTCTGCATCTTCTAACTCGTCACGACCCCAGTCCCTAGTTAGTTCTAGGGCTTCGTTCTCGTCACTTGCTTCTACTTCTACTTCCCATACCGTAGTCTGGGCTAATCTTACTATGTGCTTAGGCATTATCTCTCTTTTCTAATAAAGCATAAAGAAGTTCTATTACGCCGTCAATGTATTCTGTTGGTAGTGCATCTAGTGTATTGTATTTATCTGGTAAGACAACATTACCTAAATCAATATCTGTTGCCAGTAGTGTTAAGAAGTCTGCTTGCTCACCTAACAGTTCGTAATCAATATTCATTATTTTAACCTTTGTTCTAACTCATCAAGTGTTCGTATATCAAACCAACCAGACTTTCGCATTACATTAATGATGGTTAATACTTCATTAATAGTAATTAATTCATTATATTCCATTA
>Ga0304729_1000647_pt1 | contig 24755 bp, 22 predicted proteins | sample C_131016_MF_Meta_FD_190475 | JGI IMG/M metagenome (GOLD analysis project Ga0304729, IMG submission 190475) | Freshwater microbial communities from Lake Croche, Canada to study carbon cycling - C_131016_MF_MetaG (v2) (version 2) | ecosystem: Environmental > Aquatic > Freshwater > Lake | place... | reverse complement strand
ATGCAGAGCGCGAAGCAGACCGGGTTGGCTTTCAGATTTTGGAGGCTAGTGGATATGACGTCAATGGTGCCCCAGGTTTTTTCCAGCGCTTACAAAGAGCTACGGGCGTTATGGACAAGGGAGTCCCTGCTTATGTACGAACCCACCCTTTAACGACAGACCGTATTGCTGATATGCAAGATAGAGCAAGAAGAGTCGCTGTGCGTAATGTTCCAACCTCAGTAGAGTTTTATTTCATAAAAGCGAGAGCACGTCTGGAACAGTCAGGAACGTCAAGCGGTTTATATGATCTTAAAAATACCTTTGAAAGCTTGAGTAAGCAGCCTCAAGCTGGTAAGCAAATGGAGGGCTTTTATGGCTTAGCTCTCATTGCTCAACGGCAGGGCAAGATAGATCAAGCTGAAGCGTATTTGCAGCAAGCTCGTAATTTGGCGCAAGCTGCTAGTGCCCCAGGCTCACCGATTCAGAGACAAAGTTTATCTTTGGATATCACTGCATCCGAATTGGCATTGGCTAAAGGTAAAAGCGAAGAGGCTTTACAAATTGCGCAAGCAACTTTGCGTGCTTATCCTCAGTCCTATGCCGCTGGTGCGGCCATAATCAATGCGGACTTATCACTTGGCCGTACCAATGATGCAATTACTTGGCTCAAAGCCCGCACCCGTCTACAGCCTAATGAAGTTGTCTGGTGGAATTTGCTATCAAAAGCGTACGATCAGGCCAAGAATGTGCCAATGCGTCACTACGCTCTTGGAGAAAAATATGCTCTTGAAGGTGCTTGGCCATCAGCAATCGAGCAACTAAAGATTGCTCGCTCTGCCAGCGGCTCAGACTACTATCAAGGTTCTAGTATTGATGCGCGTTTGCGCGAAATGCAAAGACAGTATCAAGACGAGCTAAAAGAACAAGGAAAAATACCAGGCTAAGAGTTTGATTTATCACCTGGGTTTGCAATAAACTTAAAGCGAGCAGTGATTTCTTCTGAATGTATTGGATCTAGAGGTAACTGTTTGCCTTGCCAAGTCCAGGATCCACCAAAACTACAAGCCTCTTCACGCAACTTAGCTATTTCTGAAAAATGATCTAAGTCATGATCGTGCAAGAGCGCCACTGTCTGACAATCTTGCTGGGAAGATTGATTTTGATTTACTTTTCCGACAATATAAATATTTCCGTTTTCATCGCTTAATGCACTGCTTGGTTCAATTGATTCATTACACTGAGTGATGAGTTGCATTCCGCTCTTACTGGGGATAATGCGCGCAACCCAGGGTGTGGCATCGAGTGTGATGAATACACGTTGTGGGCCATTCTGAAAAAAATACCTACCCAAGTGATCACAGGCATAGTTTCTGGAGATAAATTCATTCAAGGCTACATGCGTAATGGTTTGGCCCGGCAATTTATTTTGCTGCGCAAATTCATTGCGCATGCGCCATTGACCGCGACGATCTAAAGCAAGCCAACCAAAGCAATCTGGTACATCGGGCCACTTGATGAGTGAGCGAAGTACTTGCTCATCCATATCGATATTTAATGTAGACCGTGGGGTGTAGAGGGAGCATCAAAAGTTTCTTCGGTTGAGTGACTTGCATGCAGATGCGCAATGCGCCATCCCTGACTATCTTGTAAGAGAACTAGAGTGATATTGAGAAAAAATTCAGCTTCGATTTGGTCTGATCTTAGATGCACTGCTTCTGTAGTGTCGTAAATCGCAGCACCTAGGATGGAGTGGCTAATACAAGCAATGGGCTCCAAAAATAAAGGTTGCTTTGATAGCAGTCTTTCTAAGCCCTTACGTATTTCAGCATGACCACTGAGTCGATGCCCCTCGGGAAGAACACAAGTGATCGAGTCATCATCTAGCCAAATATCCAGGGCACCTTTGACATCACGATTGCGGAGTGCTTCTCGCCAGGCATCTACGACTTCATCAGCATTTTGAAAGAGTCTTGCAAGTTTAGTCATGACTTACTTTTCCGGGAAATTATTTCAATGTATTGAGTGTAGCCAATACTTGATCCGGCAGGATATCTTTTAAGCACCGTAAGTGACCTAAGGGACACACTCTTTTGTGACATGGGCTACAAGCCATATTGAGCCACATTATCTTAGCCTTATCGGATAAGGGAGGGGTGTGGGCTGGATCGCTAGAGCCAAAGATGGCAACTTGAGGAATCTGTAGGGCTGCTGCAACATGCATTAGCCCAGAATCATTGCTTACTAAGGCTCTACTCATTCCAATCAAAGCAATGGCCTCGTCTAAGGAGGTACCACCACACCAATTATGAATATTGTCAGCTCGCTTCGCCTGGGAGGTAATTTCTAGGGCAAGGGCGTGATCGCTTTTACTGCCTAAAAGAATAATCTGATTACTTGAGTTGTGCGAAATGAGGTTCTGTGCCAAGACTGCAAAGTGCTCAGTAGGCCATCTTTTAGAGGGCCCATATTCTGCACCAGGGCATATGGCATAAATAGAGCCAGCATTGATATTGGCATTTTGTAATTTGCGCTCTACTGCTTGCTTTGCTGTATTGGAAACACTCAGTCTAGGGATTGCTTTGACAGATGGAAGAGCTTCATCATCTTTTAGAAGTTGGCTCAAAGCTAGATAGTGCTGAACCATTGGTGCGCGATTGATTTTGCTTGGATTATCTAGAGCTAAATTAATGAGACCAAAACGTAACTCGCCGCGGTATCCAACCCGAAAAGGAATATTGGCCAACCAGGGAATGAGGGCGGATTTAAAACTATTAGGCAATACAAAACAAGCCTCATATTTTTTAGCCTCAATCTCATTAGCTAATTGCTTACGTAGGCTCCATTGCAGCTTTTGATGTTCAAACTTCGCCTCAATGACTTCATGCACTTCCGAGCAGGCGCGATAGATAGGCGCAACCCAATTACCTGCAAGCACATCTATTTTGGAATCTGGATAAAGTACTTTGAGATTAGCCAGCAAAGGTTGGGTGCTGACAGCATCTCCAATCCAGTTTGGGGCAATGATCAGAATACTTTGCATATGTTGTATCCCGAGTCAGCGCCCCGTGTTGAGACGCTGATAAGGCTTAGTGTCCGTGTGGCTCAGTGCCAGGAATGAGATTGTACTCAGCGCCACAATATGGGCACTTTGCTTCCCCGGTTTTAGTAATATCCAAGAAAACCCGTGGATGAGAATTCCAGGCTGGAGTTTGATTGGTTGGGCAATGCAAGGGCAGGTCTTTACCATCCACCATCACAACTTGAGCTTGAGTCATATTTCTCTTCCCGATTACTTAACGTAAGTGAGCCAAGATTTGTATTTATCGCTTCTGCCATATACCGCATCAAAATACGTCTTCTGAATTTTCTCAGTGATTGGACCACGCTTGCCATCACCAATAATGCGATCATCAAGCTCGCGAATCGGAGTGACCTCAGCAGCAGTACCGGTAAAGAAGGCTTCATCTGCAGAGTAGATCTCATCACGGGTAATGCGTTTTTCGCGTAACTCGAGCCCGAGGTCTTTTACGATATCGATAATAGAATCGCGAGTAATGCCGTCTAAGCATGAAGCTAGATCTGGGGTGTAGACGATGCCATCGCTCACCATGAAAATATTTTCGCCAGAACCTTCTGAAACATAACCTTCGGTATCCAGTAACAAAGCTTCGTCATATCCATTAGCAGTAACTTCTTGATTAGCCAAAATAGAGTTGATGTAATAGCCAGAGGCCTTAGCGCGCACGAGTGAAGAGTTCACAAAGTGGCGCGTGAATGAGGAGGTCTTCACCCGAATACCTTTGTTCAAACCATCTTCACCTAAATAAGCACCCCACTCCCAAGCAGCAATCGCTGTATGGATGGTGTTACCTTTTGGAGAGATACCCAATTTTTCTGAGCCAATAAAGATGATCGGGCGGATATAGCAAGCCTCGAGCTTGTTGCTATTCACTACATCAATAATTGCCTTGGTAATCACATCTTGGCTGTAGGGCATGTTCATTTGAAAAATCTTGGTGCCATTAAAGAGGCGCTTGACATGCTCTGGGAGGCGAAAAATCGCTGTGCCTTGAGGCGTTTTGTAGGCACGGATGCCTTCAAATACGCCCATACCGTAGTGCAGACTATGAGTTAGGACGTGAATATTAGCCTCACGCCAGGGAACGAGCTTCCCATCGGACCAAATAAAGCCATCGCGGTCGGACATCGACATTTTCTCTACCTTTTTGTAACTGGTTAATCGGTGCGCCAAGGGAGGGTTTAAGGCCCTGGCCCTGAAATGCGTCCAAGTCCCTATTGTAGAGCAGGCAGGGCTGCAGGTTGTCTCAGATCCTTTAGGGTATTTGCGCTAGACGATTTAGAATGGAGTATTCCTCATAAACCACCACATTTGCCCAATCCCATGCCGGAACCCTTATTTAAAGTCAAACGTTTAAGTGAATTAGCCCAATCAGGCCAACTCAAGGGAAAGCGGGTGCTGATTCGTGCCGACCTCAATGTGCCCCAAGATGAAGCGGGCAATATTACTGAAGATACTCGTATTCGGGCATCGATGCCTGCGGTGCAGATGTGCCTGGACGCTGGTGCTGCAGTGATGGTGACCTCTCACTTAGGGCGACCTACCGAAGGCCAATTTAAATCTGAAGATAGCTTAGCTCCAGTTGCTGATCGCATTGCTACTTTGCTACATCGCAAAGTTCCACTCATCAGTAATTGGGTTGATGGAGGATTTCAGGTGCATCCAGGCGAAGTGGTTCTCTTAGAAAACTGCCGCTTAAATGTAGGCGAGAAAAAGAATACTGATGAGCTAGCTAAAAAGATTGCTGCGCTATGTGATATTTATGTAAATGATGCATTTGGTACTGCGCATCGCGCTGAAGCAACTACTAATGGTGTTGCCAAGTTTGCACCTGTTGCTTGTGCTGGCCCATTAATGGCAGCTGAGTTAGACGCATTAAGTCGTGCATTAGCAAACCCAAAGCGACCACTAATAGCGATTGTTGCTGGCTCTAAAGTTTCTTCGAAGCTCACTATTCTGAAGGCTCTTTCTGAGAAGGTGGATGAGTTGATTGTGGGCGGCGGTATTGCGAATACCTTCATGCTTGCCAAAGGTTTACCAATTGGTAAATCACTTGCTGAGCCAGACTTGGTGAACGAAGCGAGAGAAATTATGGATCTTATGGAAAAACGTGGTGCGCATGTACCGATTCCTGAGGATGTTGTGGTTGCCAATGAACTGTCCCCCTTAGCCCGGGCAAATCGCGTACCTGCAGACCAAGTTGCTGAAGATGACATGATTTTGGATATTGGACCTAAGACTGCTGCTCGCCTTTCCACCATGCTTGCGCACGCAGGGACGATTGTTTGGAATGGCCCATTAGGCGTATTCGAAATTGATCAATTTGGCGGCGGCACAAAAATGCTGGCTGCAGCAATTGCACATTCTCCTGCATTCTCGATTGCTGGTGGTGGCGATACATTGGCAGCGATTGCTAAATACGGTATTGAGAATCAAGTAGATTACATTTCAACTGGTGGTGGCGCTTTCTTGGAATTCCTCGAAGGTAAAACTTTGCCAGCCTTTGCAGTACTAGCCGAAAGAGCGAAAGACTAAATATGCTACGAGCAACGAAAATCATTGCAACTCTAGGGCCTGCATCTGAAAAGCCTGAAGTATTGCGCGATATGATTCGCGCAGGTGTCGATGTGGTACGAATGAACTTCTCACATGGGACTGTGGCAGACCACAAAGCACGCCATGATTTAGTGAGAAGTATTTCTGCGGAAGTGGGCAAGGAGGTTGGCATCATGGCTGATCTTCAGGGGCCTAAAATTCGCGTGGGTAAATTTGTGGATAGCAAAATTCTTCTCAAAGAGGGCGAGAAGTTTATTTTGGATGTCGCGTGTGAGCTTGGTGATCAAGGACGTGTAGGGCTTGATTACAAAGAGCTACCGAATGATGTGAAGCCTGGCGACCGCCTCTTATTAAATGATGGTTTGGTCGTATTACGTGTTGAGAGCGTGAAGGGTGGAGAAATTTTCACACTCATAGAACAGGGTGGCCCACTTTCTAACAACAAAGGCATTAATCGTGCCGGTGGCGGCCTGACAGCCCCAGCGCTCACTGAAAAAGATATTACTGATTTAGATGCAGCCATTGCCATGGGGGTTGATTTCTTGGCGATTAGCTTTCCAAAAGATGGCGCCGACATGGCATATGCCCGTAAGCTAGCTGATGCTGCTAGTGCTAAATATGGTGTTGGCAAAGTGAGGACGATTGCTAAAGTCGAGCGTGCTGAAGCCATTGAACCTAAAGCACTAAAAAGTATTATTGCTGAGAGTGATGGAATTATGGTTGCCCGCGGCGATCTTGCTATTGAGGTTGGTAACGCTGCAGTACCTGCATTGCAAAAGCGCATGATTGCTTGGGCGCGTGAGGCTGATAAATTTACAATTACGGCAACGCAAATGATGGAGTCCATGATTAATGCCCCAGTACCTACGCGCGCTGAAGTGAGTGACGTTGCTAATGCTGTATTAGATGGTACTGATGCTGTGATGCTCTCTGCTGAGTCTGCTGCTGGCTCATACCCAGTTCAAACTATTAAAGCAATGGCAGAGATTTGTGTCGAAGCTGAGAAATCAGATACAGTGAAATTGGATACCGATTTTTTAGATCAAACTTTTACTCGGATTGATCAAACGATTGCCTTAGGCGCTTTATTTACCGCACATCATTTGCATGCAAATGCGATTGCTGCCCTGACAGACTCTGGCTCAACCCCAATATGGATGAGTCGTCATAATATTCATGTACCAATCTTTGCATTGACTTCAAAGATTGCGACCCAAAGAGCTTTAAGTACTTATCGTAATGTCACCCCAATTGGCTTGGATTACTCCAAAGACCGAGATACTGCTTTGCAAGAAGTGGAGGCTTGTTTAAAAAAGGCTGGCGCAGTTAAAAAGGGTGATACCGTGGTATTGACCTCAGGTGAGCCAATGGGCGAGCCTGGTGGCACGAATACTCTCAAAATTGTTCATGTGAAGTAATTTGTAAATTGATTAACTATTTATCTATATCTATTAAGAGAACATCATGGCTTTAGTATCTTTACGACAACTCTTGGATCATGCCGCTGAAAACGGTTATGGCTTGCCGGCATTTAACGTCAACAACCTGGAGCAGGTCACTGCGATTATGGAGGCCGCTAACGAGGCTGACTCACCAGTAATCATGCAGGCATCTGCTGGCGCACGTAAATATGCTGGCGAAGCATTTTTACGTCACCTCATCTCTGCTGCTGTCGAGGCATACCCCCATATCCCGGTTGTAATGCACCAGGATCATGGTCAAAGCCCGGCCGTCTGTATGGCGGCAATTAAGAGTGGCTTTACTAGCGTGATGATGGATGGCTCGCTTGAAGCTGATGGCAAAACAGTTGCCAGTTACGAGTACAACTTAGCTGTCTCTAAAGAAGTTGTGAATTTCTCTCACTCCATTGGCGTTACTGTGGAAGCAGAGCTTGGGGTTTTGGGCTCTTTAGAAACGATGCAGGGCGATAAAGAAGATGGTCATGGCGCTGATGGCAAGATGACGCGTGAACAGTTATTAACAGATGTTGAACAAGCTGCCGACTTTGTTAAAGCAACTCAGTGTGATGCTTTAGCGATTGCGATTGGTACTAGCCACGGCGCTTATAAATTTACTAAGAAGCCGACCGGCGATATTTTAGCGATTGAGCGTATTAGAGAAATTCATGCGCGCATTCCGAATACTCACTTGGTGATGCATGGCTCTTCTAGCGTTCCACAAGAGTTACTTGCAGAGATTCGTGAATTTGGTGGCGATATGAAAGAAACTTACGGTGTGCCTGTTGAAGAGATACAAGAAGGCATCAAGAATGGTGTTCGTAAGATCAATATTGATACCGATATCCGCCTAGCAATGACTGGCGCTGTTCGTCGTTACCTCATAGAGAACCCAAGCAAATTTGATCCCCGTGATTACCTAAAACCAGCGCGTGAAGCCGCTAAGAAGGTTTGTATTGCACGCTTTCAGGCTTTTGGATCTGCTGGTCAAGCATCTAAGATCAAACCGATTCCCCTAGAAAAAATGGCTGAACTCTATAAGAGCGGCAAACTGACTCAGATTGTGAAGTGAATTTAAGATGCCAGCTTTGTATGCCACCACCATTAAGTCATTACCTTTGTTATCTAAAGGTAAGGTACGTGATGTTTATGCCTTAGATGACGATAAATTATTAATGATTACCACTGATCGCTTATCTGCATTTGATGTAGTGATGGGTGAGCCAATTCCAGAAAAGGGAATTGTGCTTAATCAGATGGCTAATTTTTGGTTTGATAAATTAGCCTCAGTCATTCCAAATCATTTGACTGGAATTGATCCTACTACCGTAGTTACTCCTAATGAAGTTTCTCAAGTAAAAGGTCGTGCGGTAGTTGCCAAACGCTTAAAGCCAATTTTGGTAGAGGCAGTTGTCCGTGGTTATCTAGCCGGAAGCGGCTGGAAAGACTATAAAGAAACTGGTAAGGTTTGTGGCATTACATTATCTGCTGGTTTAGAGAATGCCCAAAAATTACCTGAGCCAATTTTTACTCCTGCTGCCAAAGCAGAAGTTGGCGAGCATGATGAAAATATATCTTTCGAAAAAGTCATTGAGCTTATTGGTGAGAAGCTTGCTAAGCAAATACGTGAAGTCAGTATTCGTCTCTATAAAGAAGCCTCGGAATACGCCGCTACTCGAGGAATTATTATTGCTGATACCAAGTTTGAGTTTGGCTTGGATGATTCAGGCCAATTGGTTTTGATGGACGAGATCCTGACGGCAGACTCTTCCCGCTTCTGGCCAGCAGAAACTTATTATGTGGGCTCAAACCCGCCATCCTATGACAAGCAATTTGTGCGCGATTGGCTAGAAACTGCCCAAGTAAATGGCAAGTTATGGTCTAAGACTGCCCCTGCACCGCAATTACCAGCTAGTGTTATCGAAAAGACGGCCCAAAAGTATCGTGAAGCCCTGAATCGTTTAACTCAGGGATAATAGAGTCCTCAGTAGATATTTAGGGTATTTGGAGAAGTAGATGAGTAAGAAGCCAATAGTCGGAATAGTGATGGGCTCCAATTCAGATTGGGACACGATGCAGCACGCCGCTCAAATGCTTGAGCAATTTGATATCGCTCATGAGGCTAAAGTACTCTCAGCGCATCGCATGCCAGATGATATGTTTCAGTATGCAGAAGATGCTCAAGCTAATGGCTTGCAGGCCATCATTGCCGGTGCAGGTGGCGCAGCTCACTTACCAGGTATGCTTGCCTCTAAAACAATTGTTCCCGTGTATGGTGTTCCAGTAGCTAGTAAATACTTGCGTGGTGAAGATTCTTTGTATTCCATCGTGCAAATGCCAAAAGGCGTCCCGGTTGCTACTTTCGCGATTGGTGAGGCTGGCGCAGCTAATGCTGCTCTGCATGTCATTGCTAGCCTCGCACTCCATGATGCAGATCTTGCCAAACGTCTTGCGGAGTTTCGAGCAAAGCAATCCGATACTGCGCGCTCCATGAATTTGCCAGGATATTAATTACATGGCAGATCGTATGGAACCCATCTTGCCGGGTTCGTATTTAGGAATATTAGGTGGCGGTCAATTGGGGCGTATGTTTACTCAGGCCGCACAAGCGATGGGATATAAAGTTTGTGTTTTAGATCCTGGTTCCGATAGTCCCGCTGGTTCTATTGCAGAAAAATTTATTCAAGCTGAATACACCGATTCAACTGCCTTAAAAGAGATGGCAGCATTGTGCGCAGCTGTTAGTACTGAATTCGAAAATGTTCCTGCACAAGCTCTAGACGACCTAGAATCTCTAGGCGTATTTGTAGCACCGCGTAGTAGTTGCGTTTCGCTTGCGCAAAATCGAATTGAAGAGAAAAAATTCTTAGCTACCTGGAAGTCAGAAACCAATATTGGGCCTGCACCCTATTTTGTTATAGAACATGATGTTGATATTGCTCATGCCCCCACAGATCTTTTCCCTGGAATACTAAAGACCGCCCGCATGGGGTATGACGGCAAAGGTCAGATAACCATTAACGATGCCGAAGGTTTGACTGCTGCCTGGAATCATTTTGGGCGCGTGCCATGTGTACTCGAAAAGCGTATGGAATTAGATTTTGAGGTTTCTGCTTTGGTAGTACGTGGTCATGATGACGCGGTCGTAGCTTATCCCGTGTCGCAAAATATTCATCGTGACGGTATCTTGCACACTTCTACCGTACCGGCTCCATCGCTAAAGCCTGCTCAAGAGAAAAAGATTGTTGATGCAGCAAAAGCGCTGATTCGGAAGATTGATTATGTCGGCGTTCTTTGCGTTGAGTTTTTTGTTCTCAAGAATGGCGATATTGTTGCTAATGAAATCGCACCTCGTCCACATAACTCTGGGCACTACACTATGGATGCTTGTGTCAGTAGTCAATTTGAGCAGCAAGTCAGAACAATGGCTCGCTTGCCTTTAGGTGATACACGACAATTAGCGCCAGTTTCAATGTTAAATTTATTGGGCGATCTTTGGTTTGAGGGTAGTGAAGATAAAACAAGAGAACCAGCCTGGAATAAAGTACTGGCACACCCCGATGCAAAGTTGCATCTTTACGGTAAATCTGCCCCTCGCATGGGCAGAAAGATGGGGCATATCAACTGCTTAGGTGAAGCATTAAATGAAGCACGCCAAAATTGTGCTGCTGTAGCTGCTGAATTAGGCATCGAACCCTAGAAATGTCAATCGATAGTACGCCACTGCAATCCTCTGCAGTGATCAATGAAGCACTGCAGACATTACGCGATGGCGGTTTGGTTGCATTCCCAACCGAGACGGTATATGGACTAGGGGCAGATGCAAAAAACCCAGAGGCCATCAATAAAATTTTCAGAGCTAAAGGTCGGCCCGCCAATCATCCGCTCATTGTGCATTTAGCAGCACCGGATAAATTTGATCAAACTCAAGTGGATTGGGTGCCGGTACTGGCGCCTTGGGTAAGGGATTTATCCGAAGATGCACTTAAGCTAGTCAATACATTTTGGCCTGGCCCCCTAACTCTCGTATTCAAAAAAGATAAAAGCGTTCTCAGTGAATTAACGGGTGGTCAGGATACGGTAGCTATTCGTGCACCCGCACATCCGATGGCTCAGGAGTTATTGAGAAAATTTAAGAGTGGTGTGGTCGCACCATCTGCTAATCGTTTTGGCAAAGTATCTCCAACTAGTGCTGCTGATGTCCGCAATGAATTTGAGGGCATCCTCGATCTCATGATCTTAGATGGTGGTGATTGTGAGCTTGGTATTGAGTCAACCATTATTGATATGTCCTCGGGCTCTAAAGCTATTTTGCTACGTCCAGGTGTGATAACCCCAAAAGAGATCCTTGCTAAGGCTGGCATTAAGGTATCTCAAGCTGACGAGATAGCAAACGAGCATCGTGATGTTAATTTAGCGGATGCTCTGCCAAGAGTTTCCGGAAGTCTGAAGGCACATTACGCACCAAATACCCCTTTGCGCTTGTATTCTCCCGGGCGAGTTCTGGACGCGCTCAGTGAGTTTCCAGATACAAAGTCTCGTGTGGCAGTTGCAGTTTGGGATTCTGAATCTTCCTTGAGTGAGGATGGTCATCCATCTGTTCATTTTGAGGAGGTGGAAGTGCCAAGTGATAGTGTTGGTTTTGCTAATCGCTTGTATCGCTCATTGCGCGATCTAGATCAACAAGGCTGGGATTTGATTCTATTTCCAGAGCCTCCTCCAGGTGAGGAGTGGGATGGTGTTAGGGATAGACTTCAGCGTGCATGTTTTGGCTCTGGACCATCTTCAAGTAGCCACGCTAGTAATTGATCGTGGGCCTCTAAGCCTCTCCAAGCATTGGGGTGATTGATGAATGAAGTTACCGCATAGAGTTTTCCGGATTTACTGATCACGTAGCCAGAGATGGCGCGCACATCAGCTAGTGAGCCAGTTTTAATTCTGGCTTCAGGCTTTTTCTTCAGATGTAAAAACTTACGAAGTTGTGTCATCAGACGGTTTCTCATCGTGCCATCAGTACCAGCAATTGGTAGGCTGTTATAGAAAATTTCACCTACTGCTAGATTGCGTGCAGTAAATAAGAGTAGATTCATTTGTTCTGCTGAGATAGCTTCATTGCGTGATAAGCCTGACCCATTTTCAATTACTAGACCAGGAAAATCTAAGCTATTTTGTTTGAGCCAACTTTGAATCACTAGCTCACCATTAGAGGTAGTAGCTGGCTTCCCCATTTTTTCTAGCGCTAAGGTCAAAAGAACTTGGCGTGCCATCACATTATTTGAATACTTATTAATATCAACAACATCATCGGCAAGATTGATACCTTCAAACTGTAAAAGGAGCCGTGCGGTAAGTGGCACATTTCTATTTTTCCCGATGGGAGCTTTTGCCCATGTGCCACCCGATAGCTCCCAGGCTGCTGCAAAGCCTTGTGTGAGAAAAGTATTAGCATCTAGCGCAACGACGTTGTAGTTAACTCCTTTACAAATATTAGGCAACGCCCCTGAAAACTGCGCCACAACTAATTGATCCGTTTTGCTCATGCCCTCAGGACTTAAGTTGAAGCGAATATTATTTTTCCAGTTATCACAGGGCTGATCAACCAGCTGCATTTGATTGTCAATTTTGAGCTGCGAAAGCGCTGGCGTATAGCTAATGTCAATAAAGTCGGCTGTGCGTGATTTACCTAGCTGAAATGAGAGCGTTCGGAATGCATACAGTAATGGATCAGGCGGCACATTGTATGCACGTAGAGCCTCTCCATCAATCGTATTGTGCTCCATTGCGCTGGGTGCATAGGCACTACGATCAAAGATTAGATTGCCGTCAATCTTTTGAATACCAAGTGCCTGCAAGGACTTCATCAGTTTAGCTAGCTCTTCAGGAATCAGCTTTGGGTCGCCTGTCCCCTGCAAATACAGATTTCCTTTGAGAACTCCTTGACGAATAACGCCATCGGTAAAGATATTGGTTCGCCAGCGATACTGTGGCCCCAAAATATCTAAACCTGCAAGTGTGGTTAGGAGCTTCATTGTTGATGCAGGATTCATGGCTTCAGTAGCTCGCCAATCTAGAATATTTTTTGAAGTATTTTTCCCTGGGCGGGTAGTCTCAATCTCTATTACTGAAATGCTGACTGTATCTTTCGGAATTTGATTGCGCTCTAAGCTACTTGCAACTGCCTGAGGTAGGGTTATGCGTACTTCATCAGCCTTTACTGCCAATGAAAAAAGGCAAAATCCAATCCAAAGGATTTTGAGGGCTAGAGAAATAAGATGATGTATAGATCGCTGCATTCCCAATAGGATAAACCCAGCGAGCCAGAAGGCAAAGCCATGTCCTTAATTAATGGTTGCCGTACTTTTTCAAACAGCACTCAATGATCTGATTTTGCTCTTCCAGTAAGCGAATGAATGCGCTCACTCTTTCAGGGAGGGGGCCAGCCATTTCTAAGGCCTCACAACTTTTAATAAAGCGCTGAGCACTCAGAAGTTGGGCGCCACCCTTAATCTTATGAATTAGGCTTGCCAAGGTACCTTCATCAACAGACTCAGTTTTCAGTATGGCGAGTGTTTCAACCTGAACTTTTTTAATCGCATCTAATATGACCAGAATGTGGCTAGGATTTTGTTTTATGAGATTAGAAAAAAGGTCAAAAGAGTATTCTCCAGGCATATATGCCATCTCTGTTTCATCAGAAATTTCTTGAGAAGTGAAGTAGTGTGCTAACTCGTTCTCTAGCGTCATTAAGTTTAAGGGTTTGATCAGAACCCCATTCATACCGGCAGCAAGAAACTGGTGTCGAGAGTCTAAAGCGTAGATATCTGCAGTAATGCCAATAATGATGATCTCACAATGACCTAAGGAGCGGATATGTTGTGCTAATTCTGAGCCCTGCATGCCTGGTATAGATTGATCGGTGAGTAGAAGATCAAAATGCTTCTTGGATAGCAGCTCAAGTGCTGTGCTTGCGCTTTCGCAAATCTGTGCCTCAATGCCTAGTGCATGTAATTGCAAGGAAATAATTTGCCGACTCGCAGGATGGTCTTCAACTACTAGAGCCTGGAGTAGACGATTCTCATCCCGAGCCAGTTTAGAGATTAGTCTTCGGGGGATTATGGTTTCATTGCCAAGATTATTTTTGGATGCAGCAATACTGGTCCGTGGAAGAGCTACACAAAAATGAATATTGCTACCAAAGCCAGACGCGCTTTCAAAGAAAAGCTGGCTACTCATGGAAGTCACTAAATGATTGGTGATAGTGAGGCCTAAACCAGTACCATTTTGCTGATCTATCTTGCCTGGGATCTGCTCAAAAGCTTGAAGTGCGAGCTTAATTTCCTCAGTGCCCATGCCAATTCCAGTATCGATTACTCTAAATTCAACTAATTGTCCTGCATGATCATCTGCTAGTACGCTAATTGAAAAGTAGATCTCTCCATGATCAGTAAATTTAATCGCATTACTGAGTAAGTTTTGCAGAATTTGACGCAGTCGTAAGGCATCAATCATCAAGGTAGTAGCGATCCGCGGATCTTTGGAGGTATGTAGGATCAGATTCTGCTTATTTGCCACGGTTGAGAATGCCGAATGAATATCATCAATCAGAGTATTCAGACTACAAGGCTCTAAATTTAAGGTGAGCTTACCGGCTTCAATCTTTGAAAGGTCTAGCACTTGATTCAGAATGCCTAGCAATGATTGGGCGGAGGAATGAGCACTCTTCAGTAATGATTTTTCATTGTCTGGAAATTGCCGACTACTCAGTAATAATTCTTGCACCCCTAAGATTGCATTCATTGGAGTGCGAATTTCATGGCTCATGGTTGCAAGAAATGCGGATTTAGCAGCATTTGCCTTTTCAGCTATGTCTTTGGATGCAATTAAATCTATTGCCTTTTCTTCTTGAAGCGATTGCTTTTTTTGTAGGCGCCACAATAAGACGCTACCGAGCATTAATGCAGCTAAGGTTGATAGCCAAGGAAGAGCACTCCAGTGAAAGCTTTTGTTTGATGTTGAGCCTAAATCTCCAAGTGCAAATAATTGACCTGATTCAATTGGGTCCAAACCGTTTAAAAAATGACCTAAGAGATTATGTAAAGAACCATCTTCATTGGAAATGATCCACCGATATTCAAAAGGTTCTCTGCTGTATAGACCATCTAGTTGAAGCTCTGGCTTATCGATTTTTTGGATTAGCTGATGAGCCAGCCGAATCGGTAATACCAAAGCCTCAATATCATTTTTGAGTAAATCGAAAATTAACTTTTCAGCATGAGAAGAGATGCTGGCTTGAGAATACCGAGGCATTGGTGGATTTTCAAAGCCGCGATCAAAGTAGGCAATATTGGCAGGCGAAATTAATTCAATACTTTTAGACCCTGTCGTCAGAATGGCATCGTGCCCCCAAAAGATTGCCTCTGATAAAGAGCCAAACTTCAGGTATTCATCATTCTGGGTTGGTGGATCAATAATGAAATTGACTTCCCCGCTCGCCAGCTGATTCAGCCCTTCTTCATCAGTCTTTCTCCACTTTGGTAAAAATTCTTGCCCAGTAAATTCTCCAAATCTTTTTAAGAGTCCATAAAACACTCCAGGATGATTGCCTTCCCTCTCAACTTGTAAATATGGTGCATATTTCTCATGAATACTGAAGTGCACTATGGGATGTTGATCGATCCATCTCTGCTCTGCCATGCTTAGAGGGTTGGCGTAAGCCATTCCATTTGCCTTATTCGATAATGGGAAAATCAGCAGAGATGCGCAGACGATGAATCGATACATACTTCTATTAGCTTTCAATAATTTTATTCATGCGGCAGAACAAGATTAAGTCAGCAATATTATTGATTCCAAGCTTGTCAAATACTCTGGTCTTATAAGTGGCAACAGTCTTATTACTGATATGTAATATTTCTGAAATTTGTTGATTGGTGTTACCTTTACCAAGGTACTTCATGACTTGTAGCTCACGATCAGAAATCAGCGCCAACTTATCATTGTCGCTTAATGAGCTATTACCGTTTTTTCCATGAGTGAAAAAGTTATAACCTTGCGAGATGGCAACGCAGGCAGCTAAGATAACATCAGCCCCCGCAGTTTTATTTACAAAGCCGTGTCCACCAAGTGATCGAACTCTGCCACCATAAACAGCTTCATCCATGCTGGATAAGACTAGAACTCGCACATCTGGGTACATCAATCCAATGCGCCGAATGACGTCAAAGCCATCGGTTTTGGGCATATCGAGGTCTAGAATCACCATATTAGGATTCACCTCTTTCATAGACCGGAGACATTCTTCTCCATTCTGAGCTTGTCCTGCTATTTCAAATAACAACTGATCTTGCAACATACTTTTAAGAGCCATCAGCATAGCCGGATGGTCATCTACCAACATCACGCGTTTTCTCATTACTTGTCTCCATTTTGTTTTGCTTGTGGATGAGGGTGCAGCGAAAAAATAGCCTTAGCAATACGACTATCGTTAATTTGGAGCATCTGATGGCGGCTCAGTGGCGACATCATCAGACCGCCGTAGCAATGATTCACCTTCAATGTAGATGCATTTTCTAAATCTTTGATAAGACCTACATTACTTGCATAAATTTGTGTGGGTGAATAGGGCGACTGTCTTAGTTGTGTGATCACACTATCCGATACCGTCTTATCGCGAACTAGGCTCATATCGATGTGAATACCTTCCATTTGCATTTCAGAAATCCAGTGCAACTGCTCGATGCTTCCTGAGAAACTCATGAAGTGCAGCAAGACACCTAGTCTTCGCATTCGTAATAAACCTTCCTTGTATGCATCAGCAATATCTGATTCGGGAAGTGACGGCACTCCTAATGCAATCAGACCTACCGGCAGTCGTGAATTCAGAATCAGATCACTTAGAGCATCGATGTACGCACTTGATGCAATGACATGTGTTGGTACAGGCAAAATGCCAGGAATAAAACGACCACTGCGATACCAGTAGGAAATCGTATCCAAGCCTTCCATGAATAAACGCAGTAATTGCATGTCAGAGGCCGTGAGTAATGGTCTAAATAAAGAGCCGGTCAGTTTTGTCCCCTTGCAGTTAAAAATGGGCTCATGGCTAATCGCTTGTCGCTTTGACCAGGATTGATGTTCTTCTAAGACCTGGCTGCTAATGCCAAGCCAGGGTGCGCCACAGGCGTCGCGGACTTCTTGAAAGGGTTTATTCTTCCAAGCCTTTACAAGCGTGTACAGCCGGGATTTCGGGCTCATCAGCAATCTCCAATCGGTGACTGTCCAGTCTAGGGAGGACGGATTGGAGCGGTAAGGGCTTAAGGCTGATTTATCTGTAGGAATTAACCTACCAGCCTGTCTCTATTATAAATAAGGGCCAATTCTGAGGGAATTTATACCCCTACCCTTGAAATCTCGGGAATCAGACCTATATAATCAGCACTCCCTACACACGAGTGCTAAAAATGGTTACTTTTTAAGTAAATTCATCTTAGTTTTTCGTATGAAGAGATTATAAAGCATTGATTTATATAGAATTTTAATTAGTTAACACTTACTAACATAGGAGAAGAGATGAATTTGCGTCCCTTACATGATCGCGTAATCATCAAGCGTTTAGATCAAGAATCAAAAACTGCTTCCGGAATCATCATTCCTGATGCTGCTGCAGAAAAGCCAGATCAAGGCGAAATTTTGGCAGTAGGCCCAGGCAAACGCGATGACAGCGGCAAATTAAATGCACCTGACGTCAAAGTAGGCGATCGCGTGTTATTTGGTAAATATGCAGGCCAAACAGTCAAGGTCGACGGCGATGAGCTTCTCGTCATGCGCGAAGAAGACGTCATGGCTGTTGTACAGAAGTAATTTCAGTATCTAAGAAAGGAATTCAATCATGGCAGCAAAAGACGTTGTATTTGGAGATAACGCCCGTACCAAGATGGTAGAAGGCGTCAACATTCTCGCGAACGCAGTAAAAACTACCTTAGGACCAAAAGGTCGTAACGTTGTAATGGAGCGCTCATTCGGTGGCCCAACCATTACTAAGGATGGTGTCTCAGTAGCAAAAGAAATCGAACTCAAAGACAGGCTCCAGAACATGGGTGCACAGATGGTGAAGGAAGTTGCTTCTAAAACTGCTGACATCGCTGGTGACGGTACTACTACTGCTACTGTTTTGGCTCAATCCATCGTCCGCGAAGGTATGAAATATGTAGTTTCAGGCCATAACCCAATGGATCTGAAGCGCGGCATTGATAAAGCAGTGACTGCTGCTCTTGAAGAACTCAAGAAAATCAGCAAGCCTTGTACAACCACCAAAGAAATTGCTCAAGTTGGTTCTATTTCAGCGAATAGTGATTACAGCATTGGTCAGCGAATTGCTGAAGCGATGGAAAAAGTCGGTAAAGAAGGCGTTATTACTGTTGAAGATGGCAAGTCATTGGAAGATGAGCTTGAAGTCGTTGAAGGTATGCAGTTTGATCGTGGTTACCTTTCTCCTTACTTCATTAATCAGCCTGAAAAACAAGTAGCCGTATTGGAAAGCCCTTACGTTCTCTTGTTCGACAAGAAAGTCAGCAACATTCGTGATTTACTCCCAGTACTAGAGCAAGTAGCGAAGTCTGGCCGCCCATTACTCATCATTGCAGAAGATGTTGAAGGCGAAGCCTTGGCAACTTTAGTTGTCAATAATATCCGCGGCATTATCAAGACTTGTGCTGTTAAGGCTCCAGGCTTTGGTGATCGTCGTAAAGCAATGTTGGAAGACATCGCTATTTTGACTGGCGGCACAGTGATCGCTGAAGAAATTGGCCTTACTTTAGAGAAAACAACACTTGAGCACTTAGGTCAAGCAAAGCGTATCGAAATCGGTAAAGAAAACACCATCATCATCGATGGTGCTGGCGATGCTAAAGCAATCGAAGCGCGCGTGAAGAACGTTCGCGTTCAGATCGATGAAGCCACTAGTGACTACGATAAAGAAAAATTGCAAGAGCGCGTTGCCAAGCTGGCAGGCGGTGTTGCAGTGATTCGTGTTGGCGCTGCGACTGAAGTTGAAATGAAAGAAAAGAAAGCCCGTGTTGACGACGCATTGCATGCAACTCGTGCTGCTGTTGAAGAAGGTATTGTTCCTGGCGGTGGCGTAGCTTTAATACGTGCTATGCAAGGTATTAAAGGCTTGAAAGGCGATAATGCTGATCAAGACGCTGGTATTAGTATCGTATTGCGCGCTATGGAAGAGCCATTGCGCATCATCGTATCTAATGCTGGTGACGAAGCAAGTGTAGTTGTGAATGCGGTATTGGCTAGCAAGGGCAATAACGGTTACAACGCTGCTACTGGCGAATACGGCGACCTCGTAGCTCAAGGTGTGATTGACCCAACTAAGGTGACTAAAACTGCATTGGTAAATGCAGCTTCTGTTGCAGCTTTGTTGTTGACCACAGATTGTGCTATTTGCGAAGCACCAAAAGATGAATCCGCTGGCGGTATGCCTGATATGGGTGGTATGGGTGGTATGGGCGGTATGGGCGGTATGATGTAATAGCCACACCCCTCCAGCTTCCCGCTGTAGAAATTAAAACGCCCGGTTCAAAAGACTGGGCGTTTTTTATTTGAGACGTACAATTTATTAAACTCGCTTTACCCTTAAATTGAGCATATCAGAATTCGAAGAATCTAATGGCAAACATTGCATGAATAAAAATTTCTCCTCACAAATATTAGAAATTATCAAGCATATTAAAAATAATAAACTGGAAGAAAACTCTGGTCTTATCCTCTTGTCAGCCAAAGAGGATCTCAGAAATCTAAATGATCTTTTCGAGATCGGGGTCGATTGTGCGGAGAACGGCAAGGTGAATGATGCATCAATAATATTTGAGTGCCTGAAATCATGCAATGTTAACGATGCAAGAATTCCATACAACCTCGGATTTCTGTATACGCTCAAACAGGACTATCAAAGTGCATTAAGTAATTTTCATGATGCGTATGAAATTTCCCCGAATGATTTAGATATATTAATTAATTATGCTAGTTCTCTTCATGAGTTGAAGCAATATAACGATGCTATCTCTATCTTTGATCAAGCCCTTAAGCTAAATCCTGACTGTGCTCATGCCTTAACAAACAAAGGGGTTACTTTATTTAAGCTTAAGCATTTTGATGAAGCGTTAGTACACCATGATAAAGCGCTTAGTGTGGAGCCTAATAATTACGTGGCATGGTCTAACAAAGGTAACGCATTAAATGGGCTCAATCGTTTTGATGAGGCAATTGCTCACTTTGACACAGCATTAAGTTTTAAGCCAAATTACTACCAGGCGCATACCCATAAAGGGTTTTCCTTGTTTAAGCTAAAACGTTATGAAGAAGCTTTGGTTAATTATGATAAAGCGATCAGCATCAAACCTAACTATGCCGATGCTTGGTCCAATAAAGGTAATACACTTTGCCAGCTTAAATTATTTGAAGACGCTATTATTCATTATGATAAGGCTCTTAGTTTGGAGCCAGACCACGACGAGGCAGCATGGAGTAAAAGTTTATTGCTGCTGTTGCTAGGCGATTATCAGTATGGATTGCCACTCTATGAGAGCAGGTGGCGATCAAAGAGTGTTAGTGAAGTTATAGAAAAACGCTCTTTTGATAAGCCTACTTGGCTTGGAATGGAGCCTATAAATGGCAAAACGATCTTGCTTTATGGGGAGCAGGGTTTAGGGGACTTTATTCAGTTTTGCCGCTACGCTAAATTGGTTTCCGATTTAGGTGCTAAGGTGATTTTGGAGGTACCTCAAGCGCTGGCAAAATTATTAGTGGACTTGGCAGGGGTTTCAACACTGGTAGTGAGGGGTCAAGAACTTCCCCCTTTTGATTTTTGCTGCCCACTTCTCAGTCTTCCACTTGCATTTAATACTAAGGTTGCTAGCATTCCTGCGGAAAATACGTATATAGCAAGTGATTTAAATAAGGTATCCGAATGGAGTTCTAAATTAGGGCCAAAAACGAAAAAAAGAGTGGGTTTAGTTTGGAGCAGCATGTCTAGCTATCAGCATGATTCAAAAAGAAGTTTGCTACTTTCAGATTTTGTAAAAGCGCTTCCTACAGATGGATATGAATATATCTGTTTACAAAAAGAAATCAAAGATTGTGACAAAGAATTTTTTAAGACTTACAAAAATATTCAATTTTATGGTGAGCAGCTCAATGATTTTAGTGATACTGCCGCTTTAATTGAATGCCTTGATTTAGTTGTCAGTACCTGTACTAGCGTGCCTCATTTAAGTGCCGCCATGGGTAAAGAAACTTGGGTGATCGTGCCGTATGTTCCAGACTGGCGTTGGCTATTAGGTCGGGAGGATAGCCCATGGTATCCATCAGTTAAGCTATATCGACAGACGGCTATAAATGATTGGAGTGGGGTGCTGGAGAGAGTGCGAAAAGATTTGACTGGCGAATTAATATAGTTGCCATGTTCTATCCCTCAATTGGGGTAGATTTAGACTTTTCACATTCTTTTCTGCTTTAAAGCTCAGCCAGCTAAGACTGCTGCGTCTTATGAAACAGCCTTAACCATATCCTCAACGACCTTCTTCGCATCACCGAAGACCATCATGGTTTTATCCATGTAGAAGAGTTCGTTATCTAATCCAGCGTAACCAGCAGCCATTGAACGTTTGTTGACGATGATGGTTTTGGCTTTGAAGGCCTCTAAGATTGGCATGCCGAAGATCGGGCTGCCAGGTGTGCGTGCTGCAGGGTTCACCACATCATTTGCACCAAGCACTAATACCACGTCAGCTTGCCCAAAGTCGCTATTGATATCTTCCATCTCAAACACTTGGTCATAAGGCACCTCAGCTTCAGCCAAGAGTACATTCATATGGCCAGGCATACGACCAGCTACTGGATGAATTGCATACTTTACAGTGACACCATGATGAGTCAGTTTTTCAGTTAACTCTTTGAGGGCATGCTGCGCGCGGGCAACTGCTAATCCATAACCAGGAACAATAATCACTGTGTCAGCATTTTCCATAAGGAACGCTGCATCTTCTGGCGAGCCAGTTTTATAGTTCTTGGGGCTGCCATCATCAGCGCCACCAGCAGCAGTCTCAGCACCGAAGCCGCCGAGTAATACCGCAACGATAGAGCGATTCATCGCTTTGCACATGATGTAAGACAGAATCGCGCCTGAAGAGCCTACGCAAGCACCAGCAATAATCAAAACTGGGTTGTTCAAAGTGAAACCGATGCCTGCTGCAGCCCAACCAGAATAGCTATTAAGCATAGACACTACAACCGGCATATCGGCGCCGCCGATAGGAATAATCAAGGTCACACCTAATACCAAGGCAATCGCACACATCGCCAAGAAAGCAGCGTGACTATCACCCATGTAATAAGCAACGCCTGCACCAACCATCGAAACAGCTAAGATCAAGTTGAGCAAATGCTGGCCAGAGAAGGTAACCGGCTTACCGCTGACCTTGCCGGACAATTTACCGAAAGCAATTACAGAAGCAGTAAAGGTAATCGCGCCAATAAATGCGCCAATAAAGAGCTCAATTTTTTGGGCGCCAGTATGGGCTTGCGCTGGATTAAATACTGCAGCAATGGCAATCAAGACTGCTGACAAGCCTACGAAGGAGTGCATCAATGCCACGAGCTCGGGCATCTTGGTCATTTGTACTTGTTTGGCTGCGATCGTACCAATAATTGCACCACCTACAACAGCACCAATGATGAGGCTAAAGACTGGCTTAAAGTCAGGGATAAAGAATGTCGTAATGACGGCCAGCAGCATACCAATCATGCCAAACATATTGCCTTGGCGAGAGGTGGTCGGTGAAGATAGTCCACGCAATGCGAGGATGAACAGCACCGAGGAAATGAGATATGAAATTGCAGTTATGTTTGACATCATTTTGGTCTCTATATAGATCTTGTTCTAGTTTTATTTAGTTCCAGCCGCATCTGCTTTAGGAGTTTTCTTCTTGAACATCTCCAGCATGCGACGGGTCACCATAAAGCCACCAAAAATATTGATGGAAGCTAGGAATACCGCAACCGCACCAATAATGCTGGTGAGGGTGATTTCATCTCCCCCAATGACTTCAGTTTGCAGAAGTGCGCCAACAATGATGATTCCGGAGATGGCGTTTGTCACCGCCATCAATGGAGTATGTAGTGCAGGGGTAACGTTCCAAACCACGTGGTAGCCAACAAAAATAGCCAATACAAACACAGTGATGTTTTGGACGGTGAGGATGCTTTGAAAAGCAGCGAGATCCATAATATTTCCTTAGTCTAAATTTGTTTTATTAGTTTTTACGGACGGCTTGACCATCACGACACATCAAGCAGGCAGTAACGATATCGTCATCTGTAGGGATAACTAATTTCGCATCTTTATCAACAATCAATTTCATGAAGTCAATCAAATTACGTGCGTAGAGTGCTGATGCATCTGCTCCAACCATACTTGCAAGATTGGTATAGCCAACAATTTTTACGCCATTGACTTCAACAATCTTATCGGCTTGAGTTAGAGGGCAGTTACCAGAACCATTATCACCACGACCAGCAGCAATATCAATCACGATAGAGCCAGGCTTCATGTTAGTAACGGTATCACTATGTAATAAGACTGGCGGCTTGCGTCCTGGAATCAAGGCAGTAGTGATCACAATGTCGGCTTGTTGCGCGCGCTCAGCAACCAAGGCTGCTTGACGCTTCATCCAAGCTTCTGGCATTGGACGAGCATAGCCACCAATCCCTTTGGCAATCTCACGCTCTTCGTCAGTCTCGTAAGGAACATCAACAAACTTTCCACCCAAAGATTCAATTTGTTCTTTTGCTGCTGGGCGCACATCAGATGCTTCGATTACTGCGCCCAGGCGTTTTGCCGTAGCAATTGCTTGTAAGCCAGCAACGCCAGCGCCTAAGATAAGTACGCGAGCAGCTTTAACGGTACCAGCGGCTGTCATGAGCATTGGCATGAAGCGTTGGTATTCATTTGCAGCAATCATTACTGCTTTATATCCGGCAATATTTGCTTGTGATGACAGCACGTCCATGCTTTGTGCTCGAGTGGTGCGAGGGGCAGCTTCTAATGAGAATGCTGTTACACCTTGTGCAGCCATCGCGGCAATATTGTCGTTATCAAATGGATCAAGCATGCCGATCAACACGCTACCAGATTTAATTTGCTTGAGCTCAGCCATTTCAGGTGCGCGTACCTTAAGCACAATCTCTGCTCCAAATGCATCAGCAGCGCTACCAATCGTGGCACCTACTGCTTCATATGCGGAATCTGGTTGACTAGCTTGAACTCCAGCACCTTTTTGAATCAGGACGCTATGACCTTGGCTAATCAGTTTCTTTACGGTTTCTGGCGTGGCGGCTACTCGAGTTTCCCCAGGCCTTGTTTCCAGTGGCACTCCTATGCGCATGGCATGTCTCCAAAAGCAAAATTTTTAAAGTTCTATTTTATAGATAAACAGGATAGGTTATACCTATTTACTGAGTCCCCAGGTCTATCAGCTATGGTTTTGCCGAAAATCATGCGAAGTCTGGTTGAGACTTCTACAATGGGGTTTATCTGTCTATAGAGTATTTTCGCATTTTTTTAATGAGCCAGCCTAATTGTTCTGTAAACCCCTCTAAAAAGTCTAAGAAAGTCG
>Ga0304729_1000644_pt1 | contig 24894 bp, 24 predicted proteins | sample C_131016_MF_Meta_FD_190475 | JGI IMG/M metagenome (GOLD analysis project Ga0304729, IMG submission 190475) | Freshwater microbial communities from Lake Croche, Canada to study carbon cycling - C_131016_MF_MetaG (v2) (version 2) | ecosystem: Environmental > Aquatic > Freshwater > Lake | place... | reverse complement strand
CTCGTTGGTGCAGCACTTGGAGTTGCCGGTGCGATTGCACAAGGTGCCACAAATAATCCGCTTGCCGAACCCGCCATTCTCGGAAGTTCGGCTGGTGCTGCATTGGCGGTGGTAATTGGGGTTTTAGCAAATGTAATAACAATTGGTTCAGTTGGCGCTATGGCCATCGCAACTCTTGGAGCACTTGCTGCAACTTTAGTGACGTTTCGCTTTGCGGTTTTAAATCGCCAAGTTTCAACTCTAAATTTAATAATTATCGGACTTTCGGTATCGGCGACAATTTCAGCGCTGGTTGGAATATTAACGAGTGCAGTCACGCGCGCCGATGCTAGATCTATTTCGTTCTGGAATTTTGGTTCATTAGCGCTAACGAATTCGAGCGACATTTTGCCACTCATGATTTTTACGATCATTGGTATTGCGATAGCAATTAAATTTGCCCCGAAGTTAGATGTGCTGTCACTTGGTGACTTAACGGCAAAGCACTTAGGAGTAGACCCAAGACGAATTCGGTTTATCTCATTAGTGGCACTTTCGATTTTAATAGGTGCGGCAGTCAGCACAGTGGGCACAATCGCATTTTTAGGTTTAGCAGTTCCACATATTGTTAGGTTGATTGCTGGCCCCAAACATCGGCCGCTGATAATTCAAAGCGCTCTACTCGGTGCGACAGTTTTGCTAATTGCAGACACTCTCGCGCGCACGATCGCTAAGCCAAATGAGTTAAATGTGGGCCTCTTTACTGCCCTAATCGGGGCGCCAGTTTTGGCCAGCTTGGTGCGCAATCGCAAAAGCAGTTGGAGCCATTCATGATTGAAATTAGCCAAGTAACAGTGATCCGCGATGAACAAGAAATTATTTCAAATTTCAGCGCCACTTTTTCAGCCGGAACCATTTCAGCAATTATTGGACCTAACGGAACCGGCAAAAGCACACTGCTCTTAGCCATGGCCGGAGATTTGCCAATTCAAAATGGTGAAATCAAGATCAACGGTTCTAAGGTCAATGAATATTCAATTTTGGAGTTAGCTAAGTTACGTGGTGTCGTTCTACAGCAACCAAACTTTAATTTAGCTTTTACGGTCAGCGAGATTATGGCGATGGCTCGTACGGCAGGTTCAACGGCCGTTAGCGAGAATCAAGCTTTGCGCGACTTAGCAATTTCCGAGTTAGCAGATCGAAAAGTTACCGAGTTATCTGGCGGTGAAAAGCAGCGAGTTGCTCTTGCTCTGGCACTTTGTGTCAACGCACAAGTTTTATTATTAGATGAACCATTTGCCGCTCAAGATAGCGCGAGCAAAGAGCGAATTATCGAACTCTTAAAGTCGGAAGCGAAAGCCGGTAAGACCGTTATTTTGGTGGCCCATTTACCTAAACAAGATTTAGTTTGGTGCGATCAGATTATTGATAATCTCGGCTAGTTTCGGCCAAGTATTTGCAAAGCTCGGGTGTAAATCTAATTTAGTAACTTCTTGCCAATGCACCCAACGCACTTCATGAGATTCATCATTAAGTGTGTGTGGTTCAAGACCGGCAGCAGCAGTGGCTAAAACAGTGTCGTAGCGCCAATTTCCATGTAAATCTTCGAAAGTATTAAGCGGTGTAACCAACTGTGGGTCGATGCCAGTTTCTTCGACTGCCTCACGAATTGCGGCATCAATAATGCTTTCGTGGGAATCGCGCGCACCACCTGGAATTCCCCAAGTATCACCGTTATGAACCCAAGGGGCACGATGTTGCAACATTAAGTAGCCATCACGAATCAGCAAGAGGCCGGCAGCGCCATGCTTTCCCCAATGGCGATTACCGCAGTCACATTCGACCCAGCCGTCACCATCGCGCATTGCCATAGTTCTAGGCTCTCACATCATCCACACTTTTGCAGAGTGCGCGCAGAAGCTGCAATCTACATATCTAGCCTGCTCAGATGCGAAAACTATTGATCTGCTTACTTTTGACACCTTTCCTATTTGATTCACACGCCATTGCGGCCGATTGTGTTGATACGGCTTGTATCGATGTTTATACCCAAGATGGCCAGATAATTATTGAGGGCAAGAAAGGAAGCGGTCCGCCAGCGAAAGCAATACCTAAGCCTCGGGTGGTTAAACCAAAAGTTATTAAGCCAATTTTTCCTGAACTTATTCCGCGACCAACTGCAACTCCCAAACCAACGCCTAAGCGAACTTATAAGCCGCGCGTAAAGTCAACCGTCAAACCAACTTTAAAACCTAAAGCCACTGCCACCGTCTCGCTAAATGATCGCTTAATAAAAATATTACCCACTGGCGGAATTGCTTATCAACCCGAAGCCGATCCGCTGGTAAATGTGCCAATTTATTTCTGGTGCGATTTACCAACGCAGTTTGCAACTCGAGTGACTGTTGTGGGCGAAGTAGTTGATGTGCTTTTGCGGCCAGGTTTTGTTTGGAGCTTTGGGGATGGAACTTTCTTAAGTACAACTGATGCCGGCGGCCCCTACCCGAATGGGAAAATCAAACACACTTATAAGAACGAGGGTATTTATCCAGTTACCTTGGTCGAGAGTTGGAACGGAAACTGGACGCATAACGGCACCACCCGAGCAATTACAGGCACAATTAAATTCACGGTATTTGCGATTGTTACCGTGGTAATTGCACCAACTCGCTTCATGTTTTAGCAATCCACAGCATTGAGTAATTTTTTCGCAATAGTCGGCGGGCTAACTTAGGTTCGCCGACATGACAACATTAACTTCTCCACATGATTTATTAGCTGCAATTCCATTCCTAATTGGCTATCACCCAAGCGATTCGCTGGTTTTGGTCGCAATCAAAGAAGGCATCATTTCAATGGCAATGCGGATTGATTACCCGCAAAATGAAAATACCGACGCATACGATTTATTGGCCCACCACTTAAAACTTGATGGCGCAGATTCCGCTTTAATGATCGCTTATGTACCAAGTGATAAACCAGAGCTTTACGAAACTGGTGCCGAAGTTCTTGGATACATGGCGATTTCATTACTAAAAAATGCGATCGAAATCCGCGAGTCAATTGAAGTCATAGGTAGCCGATGGCGCTCAGTTATTTGTGAAGATATTTCTTGCTGCCCACCTGAAGGTAATCCGTTGCCGGACTTTGACAGCTCACGGGTGGCTGCCGAACAAGTTATGGCCGGTCGTACTTTGCCGTTTATTGATGTTTCGAAATTAGCCGATTCAATTGCCGCACTTCCAAATATTGGCCCAGAATTTATTGCCCAAGTGGAAAGTTATTTTGTGCACGAAGAAGCACCAGATTTAAATGAGAAACAGCGCGATGGTGCAACCGCCGTAGTTGATTTAGGTCAGCTATACGAACTAGGTCGCGGCAATAGTGATCCTGATTTAGTTGCTCAAGTAATTGGCCGGCTCTCAGATATTCAGGTCCGCGATTACGCACTTGGTATTCATAGCGAAGAAACTATCGATGCTTATTGGGCAATGTGGAAAGAATTACTTCGCATCGCACCAGTTGGATACGTTGCACCGATTGCTTCCATCTTTGCAGCTGTCGCTTATGAATCTGGCCAAGGCGCACTTGCCCATAAAGCTCTTGATCGCGCCTTAATAGATAACCCTGGCTATTCCTTGGCTTTATTACTTCGGCGAGTTTTCAGCGCGGGCTGGCCGGCAAGTGCCTTTATTCAAATGCGCGAACAGTTGCACCCAAAGGTAAAAGCGGCCATTTTTGAAGCTAACTAACAAGATGCAATGGGTTCGCAGCTGCGAGCGCCGCAAGTTACAATTTAGCCAGGTCACGAGTTCTAGTTATTAGCCCCGGCTTACTAGACGGCAACCCTCCACCGCGGCGGGGTGCTCCGGGTGACGACCTGGTTCTAATCCAAGCGGATACAGAACAAGTGCGTTAAGGATTATTAATGGCTACAACAGATAACGGTTCGGCGAATCATCGTCACTCGGAAAATGAAAATTGGGTCACGGGTGCATGGCTCGAAGGTGATGATCCGGGCGATCGCAAATTTATCAAGATTGGTGATCTGACACTTGAGTCCGGCGAAGTTTTACCTGACATCACGATTGCATACCAAACTTGGGGCCAAATAAACGAAGCACGTGACAATGTCATTTTAGTAAACCATGCCATGACTGGCTGGTCAGATGTTCCTGGATGGTGGCCACAAATGGTTGGCCCAGGTTTGCCATTTGATTCTGATAAATTTTTTATAGTTTGTCCAAATGTTATCGGCGGCTGCCAAGGAAGTACGGGTCCGTCTTCGATTGCTCCCGATGGAAAACGTTGGGGATCGCGCTTTCCATATTTAACTGTGCGCGACATGGTTGTGGCCGAAGTTAAATTTAGCGATGCACTAGGAATTCAAAAATATAAATTAGCGGTTGGTCCGTCATTAGGCGGAATGCGTTCTCTCGAATGGGCAGTGCAATTACCAGAACGCGTTGAAGCTATCTGCACCATTGGTTCGAGCGCAGTTGCAACCGGTGATCAAATTGGAACTCACTCGATTCAAATTCGTGCGATTAAATGCGATCAATATTTCAATGGTGGTGATTATTACGAGCAAGAGCAAGGCCCTTATGAAGGCATGGGAATTGCACGTCGAATCGCGCACCTGACTTATCGAACTGAATCCGAAATGGATGTTCGCTTTGGTCGCCAAATGCAGGGAGATGACACGGGTCGCTATGCCGTTGAGTCATACCTTGATCACCAAGCCCACAAATTGGCGCATCGTTTTGACCCCAATACCTACATAATTCTGACTGATGCTATGAGCTCGCACGATATTGGCCGCGAACGCGGTGGCGTCGATAAGGCGCTGGCCACGATCAAGATTCCGGTAACTGTGGTCTCGATCGATACTGATCGGCTTTTTACGCCTCGATTACAGGCCGAAATCGTTGAACTTACGCCTACGGCTCAACCTTTGGTTGAGATTTCTTCGCCCTTTGGTCACGATGGTTTTCTGGTTGAAGTCGATGCTGTTGGCGATGTAATTCGAGGAATCCTCAATAAATAGTTCGCGAAAAGCGGCGAAATAGGGCTTTTGGATGTGCATTTCGCCCTGTGGACAAATTATAATATAGCCATCGCCTTCGCGACCGAAAAGTTAAATTCGGACCGCGAATCAAACAAAGGACTGCTGTGGCTGTATTTAGTGCGCTCAAAAACAAGGTGAAGAAAAAAGTTGCACCTGAAGTTAAAGCAGCTCCGGCAAAAAAGGTTGCTGAGAAAAAAGCCGCCCCTGCTAAAGCAGTTGCTAAGAAAGCCGCCCCTGCTAAGCCAGCAATTAAAAAAGTAGCACCAGTCAAGAAAGTAGCACCAGTCAAGAAAGCAGCACCTGCGAAAAAAGCAGTTGCTAAGAAAGCTGCGCCAGTTAAAAAAGCAGCACCTGCTAAAAAAGCGGCACCAGTTAAGAAAATTGAACTTAAAAAAGATTTAACTGCTAAAGATGTTGCGCAGATTGTTGAAGCCCGTGATTTAGCAATTCGTTTAAAGGCAGTGCAAACTGAACTTGAAGCACGTGGCGTTACATCACTAAATCGAATTCCTAAGAAAGCCGATAAAGATTTAGTCGATGAAGCTAAAACACTTGGCCCACAAGTTGAATTACTTTCCGAAAAACTTCGCAAGGCTGGACTTGGCTCACCATTCCGCATGATGAAGAAAACCGAACTCGCACTAATCGCGCCACCTCCGGCTCCGGTTGTAAAAGAAGAGCCTGTTGCAAAAGCTGAAAAGCCAGCAGTTGGTGGAAAAGTTGCAGTCGCCAAAATCGATGGCGAAGAAGTCGAACTTGAAGAAGTAGAACTCGAAGATGTCGAAACGCTGATTGCTGAAGCAACTGAAATTATCGACACCGAAGCTGAAGACAAGACAAATCAACCTCGTGTAGTTGATCTAACTGATGACTCGGCAGTTGGCAACGAAGAAAACGCATTCACACTTAAGGCATCTGAAGAAGATGACGCACCTGCACAGACAGTTATGACTGCTGGTGCAACTGCTGACCCAGTTAAGGATTACCTAAAGCAGATTGGTCGCGTTGCGCTGCTAAATGCTGAGCTCGAAGTTGAGCTCGCAACTCGTATTGAAGCTGGATTATTCGCGGGCGAAAAACTACTTCACGAAAAGAAGCTCGATAAGAAGCTAAAGCGTGAACTCGAGTGGATCGTTGAAGATGGCAAGCGCGCGAAGAATCACTTGCTCGAAGCTAACTTGCGTCTCGTAGTTTCATTAGCAAAGCGCTACACCGGTCGTGGCATGTTGTTCCTCGACTTAATTCAAGAAGGAAACTTAGGTTTGATCCGTGCAGTTGAAAAGTTCGACTACACAAAGGGTTACAAGTTCTCAACCTATGCGACTTGGTGGATCCGTCAGGCGATTACTCGCGCGATGGCAGACCAGGCTCGTACGATTCGTATTCCGGTTCACATGGTTGAAGTTATTAATAAGTTGGCTCGTGTTCAGCGCCAGATGTTGCAAGATTTAGGTCGCGAACCTACCCCTGAAGAGCTCGCTAAAGAGCTAGACATGACACCTGAAAAGGTGGTCGAAGTTCAGAAGTATGGTCGCGAACCAATTTCACTTCACACCCCACTTGGCGAAGAAGGCGATTCAGAGTTTGGTGATTTGATTGAAGACTCTGAAGCAGTTGTTCCGGCGGATGCGGTTTCATTTACATTGCTTCAAGAGCAACTGCACTCAGTGCTAGACACTTTGTCAGAGCGCGAAGCTGGCGTTGTTGCAATGCGCTTTGGTCTAACTGATGGCCAGCCAAAGACACTTGATGAGATCGGAAAGGTTTACGGGGTCACTCGCGAACGTATCCGTCAGATCGAATCAAAGACCATGTCTAAGTTGCGCCACCCATCACGTAGCCAAGTTCTGCGCGATTACTTAGATTAAAAGTAGCGACCTCGTGAGTGAGAAACCGCAAGCTTTTGTTAATCCAGCTAGTGGTTCAATCAGACTGACCGGTGAAGTTGACTTTGTTGACGCTGAAGGCAAATTGATTGAAAGCATCGAGGCGCCAAAGTTGTGTGGTTGCGGTTTATCAAAAGATAAACCCCGATGCGATGGTTCGCATAAAGAATATGTAAAACTTTTTGCGGAACAATTACGCAATGCGCGCGAGTTAGTTAAGCCCTGCATGTCATTTGCGCCAATGGCTAAGAAAGCTCGCGATATCCGCGAGAACGAACTGGCTTACCGTGTAGCGGCTGGCGAGACATTAGTAGGTGTAAAAATCGGGGGAGCCCTTGATTCAACCAAGAAAGACGAACCAACTTCAGTAATGATCTTTGGCTACTTAACTGATGCCATGCAACTTACAGATTCAATAAAGACTGCCAATTTCATTTACCCACGCGCCGAAGCTGAAGTCGTTTTTAAAATTAGTAAAGAAATTTCGAGCGAAATTCATCCATCTGAAGTTTTAGATTACGTAAGCCATGTTGCCGCGGGTATGGAAATCTTCGATTATCGCTATGGCCAGGCTCAGATTTATGCTGAAGATGCCATTGCTGATAACGCCGGTGCTGCCGCATTTGCTTTTAGTCATTGGGTTCCGGCTCATGAAGAAAATTTAGAGAACTTAACTGCGCAAGTTTTTGTTAATGAGATTGAAGTTGAAACTGCCCCGTTAACTGCGATTCGCGGAAATCCCTGGCTGGCTATTGTTTTGCTCTCAAAACTCTTAGCTGAAAACGGAATTAAGTTGCCCGCTGGTTCAATTGTATTTAGTGGTTCGGCAACAAAAGGCGTTCACTTAGCGGCAGGTAACACTTACACAGTTGAGATAAAAGGTTTGGGTAAGGTCGAAATAAAAGCTAGTTAGAGGAGACGTCGACTAATTTGTCGGTCTCATCTTGAATCTTCGCTGAAACTTGCTTTAGCTTTTCAGCGTATTCCTTGCCGTGGTGACCACAGAACAAGAGTTCACCGCCAGATAACAAAACCGCGCGCACATAAGCCTGGGCACCACAGCGATCGCAACGATCAACCGCATTAAGAGGGGTTGTTTCGAGGATTAGCTGTTCGGTCATGTTCTCTCCATTCGTTAAACGACTAGTCGTTCTTGGTGACTACTTCATCTAGGGGAACAGCAAACCACACCTTGGTTATTCCCCGCTCGTTAAAATAAATATTTATTCGTTAAATACCTGTTAATTTTCTTAATATTGAGCGATAAATTCACTATTTGAGACCACTGCGGCGCGCTTAACGGCTTAAATCCCAGGTCACAGATAATCTTCACCCCCGTGGCTACTAATGAAGAAGGCGTGCAAGATTCCTATACCGCCAAAGATCTAGCCGTACTAGAGGGCCTTGACGCCGTTCGCAAGCGCCCTGGTATGTATATCGGCTCAACCGATTCCCGCGGATTGATGCACTGCCTTTGGGAAATTATTGATAACGCAGTTGATGAATCACTCGCTGGTTATTGCAAGAAAATTGATATCAACCTCGAAGCCGATGGCTCGGTTGAGGTTCACGATGATGGTCGTGGAATTCCAGTCGATAAAGAACCAAAGACCGGTCTAACTGGTGTTGAAGTTGTTTTAACTAAATTACATGCCGGTGGAAAATTTGGTGGCGGTTCATATGCGGCCTCTGGTGGTCTCCACGGCGTTGGTGCATCAGTTGTTAACGCACTAGCTGAGCGCCTTGATGCCGAAGTAGATCGCAACGGCAAGATTTACTGGATGTCATTTAAGCGCGGCGTTGCTGGCGTATTCGATGGTGATGGCCCTAAGGCGTCATTTACTCCGCAATCAGGTTTGCGCACAATCGGTAAAGTTTCAGCAAAGGTAACTGGCACCCGTATTAAGTGGTGGAGCGATCGACAGATTTTCCTCAAGGATGCCGAGCTAGATATCGAAGAAATTTATGCTCGTGCTCGCCAAACTTCTTATCTGGTTCCTGGTTTAACTTTAATTGTTAATGACAATCGCACTAAAACCAAAACCACCGAAACTTTTTATCATAAAGGTGGAATTTCCGAATACTGCGAATTCTTACAACCTGATCAAGCTATCGGCGAAGTAATTCGCTTAACGGGGCAAGGTCATTATCAAGAGACCGTGCCTGTTCTAGATGATCAAGGCCATATGGTCTCAACTGAAGTTGAGCGCGATATGCAGGTAGATATCGCTCTTAAGTGGGGCAACGAGTTCGCGCACACCAATCGTTCATTCGTAAACATCATTGCGACCCCTAAGGGTGGAACGCATATGACTGGCTTCGAGAAGGCGATTACCAAGGCCTTTAACGAGACCCTGCGTAGCACCAGCACGTTAAAGAAGAATGAAGCCGACGTCATTAAAGATGACATCCTCGAAGGTCTGACATCGGTTGTAACGGTTCGCATGTCAGAGCCACAGTTCGAAGGTCAGACTAAAGAAGTTCTGGGAACCGCAGCTGCTGCTCGTATTGTTGGCGAAGTTGTAACCGAAGAACTTAAGAAATTCTTTGCCACAACCAAGCGCATTGATAAAGCTAACGGCCGCTTAATCCTTGAGAAAGTTGCCGCCGCCTCGCGTACTCGTATTTCTGCTCGTGCACATAAAGATTTACAGCGTCGCAAGAACGCACTCGAATCTTCTTCTCTTCCAACCAAGCTCTCTGATTGCCGCTCTGAAGATGTTAATCGCACCGAGCTATTTATTGTTGAGGGCGATTCCGCACTCGGAACCACCAAAGCTGCGCGAAACTCGGAATTCCAAGCGATCCTGCCGATTCGTGGAAAAATTCTGAACGTTCAGAAAGCATCACTTTCACAGATGCTCGATGACAAAGAGTGCGGCTCAATTATCCAAGTAATTGGCGCCGGCTCAGGTCGTTCATTCGAGCTCGACGACGCCCGCTACGGCCGCATCATCTTGATGTCCGATGCTGACGTCGACGGTGCTCATATTCGCTGCCTACTTTTAACTTTGCTTTATCGCTACATGCGCCCGCTAATTGATGCCGGTCGCGTATTTGCAGCGATCCCGCCATTGCACCGCATTGAAACCATGGGTGGCGGCGGCAAAAAGGGTGAATACATTTATACCTATTCAGATGATGAAATGAAGAAGGTAACTGCTGAACTTATTAAGTCTGGTAAGAAGTGGAAAGAGCCAATTCAGCGTTACAAAGGTCTGGGCGAAATGGATGCAGATCAACTGCGCGAAACCACCATGGATCCAGATGCTCGTACTTTGCGTCGCATTACTGTGACCGATGGCGCAGCAGCTGAGGCAATGTTCGAACTGCTGATGGGTAGCGATGTTGCCCCACGTAAAGATTTCATTGCTAACGCAGAAATTGATCGCGACAGCATCGACGCTTAATTAATCAATTGCAACCAGATCGAAGTAATCATCTTTCCAAAGATCTTCATCGCCATCAGGTAACAAAATAACTCGTTCTGGCTTAAGTGCTTGCACGGCACCTTCATCGTGGCTGACCATGATTACTGCGCCTTGATATTCACCGAGGGCAGCCAAGATTTCTGCGCGAGACGCTGGATCAAGGTTGTTAGTTGGCTCATCAAGTAATAGAACGTTTGCGGCAGAGACGACTAGAACCGCCAGCGCTAATCGAGTTCGCTCGCCACCAGATAAAACTTTAACTGGCTTATGAACATCATCGCCAACGAATAAGAATGAGCCGAGTACATTGCGAGCTTCAGGTTCACGAATATCAGGCGTTGCAGCCATCATGTTTTCGAGGATAGTGCGTTCAAAATCAAGGGATTCGTGCTCTTGTGCGTAGTAGCCAATTTTTAGGCCATGACCCGATTCAACTTTTCCGGTATCTGATTCAAGTTCACCAGCCAAGATGCGAAGCAGAGTTGTTTTACCTGCACCATTTAGACCCAAGATAACAACGCGCGAACCTTTATCAATCACGCAACTTACATCGGTAAAGATTTCAAGTGAACCGTATGACTTAGAAAGTTCTTCACCCGATAGGGGAGTCTTGCCACATGGTGCTGGAGTTGGGAAACGAAGCTTGGCAACCTTGTCGGCAACCCGCACATCTTCCAGACCTGAACGCAATTTTTCAGCGCGACGTAACATGCCTTGCGCAGCAGTTGCTTTTGAAGCTTTAGCGCGCATTTTTTCGCCTTGCTTCTGCAGAATCTCGGCGCGCTTTTCGGCGTTAGCGCGTTCTTTCTTGCGGCGATGTTCATCTTGCTCGCGCTGTAATAAATAAGCTTTCCAACCTAAGTTATAAACATCAATTACATTGCGATTAGCATCAAGATAGAAAACCTTATTAACTACAGTTTCAATTAAATTCACATCGTGCGAGATGATTACTAAGCCGCCGGAGTACTTGGAAAGATAATCACGTAACCAGTTGATCGAATCAGCATCTAAGTGGTTTGTTGGCTCATCAAGCAAAAGCGTTTCGGCGCCACTGAAAAGAATGCGGGCAAGTTCAATACGACGGCGTTGACCACCAGATAATGTGCTTAATTCGTGATCGAAAACTGATTGGGTGACACCAAGGGAAGTCGCAATTGCTTCGGCCTCAGCTGTTGCGGCATAACCACCGGCTGCGCTGAATTCGTGTTCAACGCGGGTATAGCGATCCATGGCTTTTTCAAGTGCTTCGCCTTCAGAAGTGGCCATTTCTTCTTCAACAACGCGCATGCGATGGGAAATTTGGTCAAGGTTACGTGCCGACAAGATGCGCTCAATAACACTGCCAGTTTCTTCGCCAACGCGAGGGTCTTGGGGCAAATAACCAATTTTGCCAGTGCGATTCACGGCGCCGCCGGCCGGCATATTTTCGCCAGCTAAAACTTTAGCCAAAGTTGATTTGCCCGCACCATTTCGACCAACGAAACCGATTCGATCGCCATGATTGATTCGAACTGTCACATTGCTTACGAGTAAGCGTGCGCCCGCGCGTAGTTCTAGGGCCTGAGTTGAAATCACGTCGCAGTCTAACTGACGATTAGGCAGCTGAAATACGAGATTTACGAGGGGTAGCGAAAGCTTTACCTACCTCGGTTAACTCGAGTGCAACTTGCGCCTTGATGGTCTCTTCCGACTTTAGTAGCGCAGTTAAGTCAGCAATAGTCTTCTTAAGTTCTTTGCTTTCAGTTTCCAATTCAATCTTGCTCATCTTGGTAAGACGTCGAAGTGGCATATCGAGGATGTAAGTTGCTTGTTCTTCGTTTAGTTTGAAGTCTTTGATCAACTTATCTTTAGCGGCAGCTGCGTCATCGCTACCGCGAATAATTTTAATAACTTTATCAATATCGATGATCGCCTTGAGAAGACCATCGACCAGAGTTAAGCGGGAAGTCGCTTTAGCTTTGCGGAACTCAGAGCGACGGCGAACAACTTCGATTCGGTGAGCAATAAATACCTCGAGCAGTTGCTTAAGGCCAAGAGTTTGTGGGCGGCCATTAACAAGAGCAACTGCATTAATTGCAAAAGCATCTTCCATTGGAGTTAATTTAAATAGTTGCTCGAGCACTTTTTCGGGCTCAAAACCATTCTTAATTTCAATAACTACGTTGGTTCCGGTCTGACCATCGGTTAAGTCAATGATGTCGGAAATACCCTGAATTTTCTTAGCTTTAGCTAGATCGGCAATACGCTCAACAACTTTTTCAGGGCCGATATTAAAAGGTAACTCTTTGATTGTGATACCCATCTTGCGTGAAGTTACTTTGCTGATCTCAACGCTTGCGCGAACCTTTACCGAGCCTTTGCCAGTCTCGTAAGCATCTTGAATTCCTTCGATGCCCACAATTTCGCCGCCGGTAGGAAAATCAGGTCCAGGGACGTGCTTCATTAATTGCTTAAGCGTGGCCTTTGGATTTTCAATTAAATATTTAGTCGCGGCAATTACTTCACCCAAATTATGTGGCGCCATATTTGTCGCCATACCAACTGCGATACCGGAACCACCGTTAACTAGCAGGTTTGGATATGCCGCAGGTAGAACCAATGGCTCTTGTAATTGACCATCGTAATTTGGACCAAAATCAACGGTGTCTTCGTCAGTCTCGGCAACCATTGCCATTGCAGCAGTGCCTAATCGTGATTCGGTATAGCGCATTGCAGCTGGACCAGAATCGAGTGAACCAAAGTTTCCGTGGCCATCGATTAGCGGCAAACGCATTGAGAAACTTTGCGCCATGCGAACAAGTGCGTCGTAGATTGCGCTGTCACCGTGTGGGTGCAACTTACCCATTACTTCACCAACAACACGAGCACTCTTTACATGGCCACGTTCTGGACGCAATCCCATTTCAGACATCTGATGAAGGATGCGGCGGTGAACTGGTTTCAAACCATCACGAGCATCAGGAAGTGCGCGTGAATAAATTACGGAATATGCGTATTCGAGAAATGATTCTGACATTTCAGATGAAACATCAACATCAACAATTTTGCCGGGATACTCGCCAGCTTTAGGACCAACTGGTTTTTTCGATTTTGCGGCGCTCTTAGAAGGTGTCTTTGCCGTAGCCATGGCGGTGATTCTGCCAATAAGAAGGTCTAAACCTGCGCATCTAGGGCTGGGCGCGCCCCCACGATTGCAACACACTTCGCTGCAATGGTCAGAGCCGCACCAAGCGCTGCTGTGAAATCCAGACCAGCTTGGTCGGCGGCAATAAAGCCAGCCGCAAAACTATCGCCGGCACCTGTTGTATCAATTACTTGAGCAGAAATTGCTGGCAATGAAATTGCTTCAGAGCCACGGTTAGCAGCAGTGACTCCATCGGATCCACGCTTCACAACTACGGTTGGGCAAATCTGAATTAAATCTGAAATTGCGGTTTCGATATTGGTGGCGGAAGCTAAATATTTTGCTTCATCTTCATTAAGTAACAAGCAATGCACTTGATTGATCCAGGCTCGAATTTCAGCAATCGGTACGCCGTCCATGCCACCAACTGTGGCCGGGTCAAAATAGATTTTCAGTCCAGCTGCTTTAATTTTGCCGATCATTTGCAGAATTCCAGCGCGTGATTTTGGATCAAGAAGTGCATAGCCAGAGATATATGCCGCATTAAATGAGTCAAGTTCGGGCAAATCTGAAAGCGTTAAGCCGCTATTGGAACCTTTGTCAGGAAACATACTGCGTTCGCCATTTTTATCAACGATCACAACCACAATTCCGGTAGGTGCACCGTGCACTTCGATTTCGGAGTAAGTAACACCTAACCGATCAAATTCGCTGCGCACTGCAATACCTGCAGCATCCTTACCCATGCGAGCCAACATATGGCTTTGTGCACCAGCAATACGTAGCCAGGCAGCAACGTTTCCGCCGGCACCTCCACCATGAGTAGAAACTTTTGCTGCGGTGTCGCTTCCGTAATTAATTTCGGAGCCAATAATTGCAACTACATCTAGATTAACTTCACCGATGCAGAGAATTTTTGCCATTTTATTAGTTGCTGGCTACTGAAATGTCGGCAGCGAGGGCGCTATTTGATTTAATAATTTCGATGTTGACTGAAAGCGATTCACCTTCAGATGTGGTGTGGAAATATTCAAGTAAAAATGGCGTGACTGCCTTACCTGTCACGCCATTACTGTTGGCCGCCGCTAAACCGCCAGCCAAGATTTGATCATGCTTAGCCCGATTCATTTCTTTAACTACCGGGTTAGCAACTAAGAGTGCAGCATGATTCGTTCCAACGGAGGCACGTGCTTTTATTACTGCCGCGATTTCAGCAGCCGAATTCACTTGATGTTCAATCGTAAAACCAGAATCGGTTAAGTAGAAACCAGGAAAGGCAGTAGTTTTATAACCGACTAATCCGATAGCTAATGTTTCTAATCGTTCCAGAGTTGCCCCAACATCGAGAATTGATTTAACGCCAGCGCATACGACCGTGATATCTAAATTCGATAGGGCAGTTAGGTCGGCAGATTCATCGAAAGATTCATTGGCGCCACGGTGCACTCCACCTAGACCGCCGGTTGCGAAAACTTTAATTCCCGCCAAAGCCGCTAAATGCGCGGTTGCGGCAACCGTAGTCGCGGCAGATTTCTTGCTCGCCACTAAAACTGCTAAATCTCGGCTTGAAGCTTTGCTGATGTCATCACGATTAGCAATTGCCACTAATTGCTCATCGGTTAAACCAATGTGAACAACGCCGTCGAGAATTGCGATTGTCGCTGGAGTTGCACCTTGTTCGCGCACAATTGTCTCGACTTCGCGGGCCACATTTAGATTAGAGGGGCGAGGCAAGCCATGACTGATAATTGTTGATTCGAGGGCAACGATCGGTGAATTATTAGTTATTGCGGCGGCAACTTCTGGCGAAAAGACAAGCGCTGATTTCATGCCCTAACCTTAACGCATGCATCTTCACCAAATCTTGCCGGCAATTGCCGCAGGACTTGGAGTTTCTGATGCACACGATGAAATTGCCGCAGGTGAATCACCTAGTGGTCGCGAAGTTCTTTTTTTAATTGACGGACTGGGCGATGAAGTAATTACCAAATATGCCTATTACATTCCAACGTTTTCAAATTTTCTAAAACATGGTCGAGTGCAGACAGCTTTTCCTTCAACAACTGCAACCTCACTCGCTACTTTGACCACGGGCACTTTGCCTGGTGCGCACGGAATGTTGGGCTACACAGTTCGAGTTCCCCGCAGCAATGGTCGAATTTTGAATGCATTGAAATGGGATGATCGAGTTGATCCAACTTATTGGCAGCCAGTTCCGACATTATTTGAACGAGCAACTGCTGCTGGAATAAACGTTTCGCACGTAGCTGCGAAGCGATATGAAAATACCGGATTCACTCAAGCAGTTTTTCGGGGCGCTACTTACCGAGGTGCAAATGTTGTAACCGATTTAGTTGCTCAAACAAAAACTGCCCTCGCAAAAGCACCAGCTTTGGTCTACCTTTACATGAACGACTTAGATTCTGCAGGGCACTGCGATGGCGTTGGTTCGGATAAATGGTTGGCGGCATTGACGATGCTTGATCAGATGGCTAAGCAACTGATCATGGAGCTTCCAAAGGGCACTCGCATCTGGCTTACCGCAGATCACGGGATGGTCAATGTCGAAGAAAAAATTATTATGGGTCGCGATAATGATTTACTCGAAGGCATTTCAACAATTGCAGGAGAACCACGCGCCCGACATCTGTATCTTGATGAGGGTTTAGATTCAGCAACTGCTCGCAATGAAGTTAAATCGCGATGGGAAGAATTCCTGGGCCCTCGAGCCGATATTTACACTCGCGAAGATGCGCTAACCGCTGGATTATTTGGGCCAAATCCAAGTGTAGATAGCTTTGATCGAATGGGTGAAATTATTGCGATCGCTAAAGGTGGCGTAATTTTAATTGAGGAAGAGCGCGAAAGTTTAGAAGGCTCAATGGTTGGTCATCATGGCGCACTTACTGAACTTGAGAACTATGTGCCGTTATTACAAAAGACGATTAATTAATCTTCGTCTTTCTTCTGGCCAAACATAATTTCATCCCAACTTGGCACCTTTGCTCGGCCTTGTACGCCATCTTTAGCTGATTCAGAATCCGCATCAGTGCGAATCGAAACTAAGCGTGGAGTTTCGCGAACTGTTTCAGTTGCGCGTGGGGTTCGATCAACTTGCTCGGTATAAATCAAACCTGGTTCGAGCGGTGCGCGTGGAGCTGGCGTTTCTTCGCCAAGTAACCATCGAGCGTTGTCATCAAGCGCATTTAATGCCCGGCGTGTTGGGTCATATTCCCACTGGCCCACACCAGGTCGATCAGAAGTTGGATAAGAAACTTGAATAGTCCAGATACCGGTTTCAATGCGCCAGCAGTTGTAATTAATTTGCGTGATGTCGACACCGCGCGGTGCCAGCCGTAGAACAATCGCATCACCGAAATTAACTGGCTCGCGACCTGGTTCCTTGCGCACAATAACTGTGGCAACTTGATCAATTATGAATTGACGCTCTTGCAAAATTGGGCCACTAAAACGTTCAACTTTTTCAACTGTGGTGTTTCCATCTTGCGCGATTGACTCAGGAGATTCACCCGTACGCAAACGTCGCTGAATTTCCTTTACGGTAATCGGCGCAGCCTCGTCATCTTGGACTGACATTAGTCGTGGCTGATTAACCGTCGAACGTAAAGTGTCGCTAATTCGAACAGTGAACTCTTTGCCATCGCTATCAATTAACGATAAATATTGGCCATCATCTGTCTTACCGTTTACGCGCAGCTCGCTCATAGTTTTCAGAGCCTAACCGATGAGCCACGGCAATAGCGGGATTTCGGGGGGAGTAGAATCGTGAAATGACTGATGCGCTTTTAATTGCCGAACTTCTGGAATTAGCGAAACGAGTGGGCCGAGAAGCGGGCGAATTACTACAAAAGCGACCAGCGGCATTTGAAGTTACTTCAAAGTCCACCGCAATTGATGTCGTCACGCAAATGGATTCGCAAAGTGAAAACCATATAGTTTCGGAAATATTAAAAGCTCGCCCGAACGATGGCATCATCGGCGAAGAAGGATCTGAACGAATTTCGAAATCAGGTATCACGTGGGTAATCGACCCACTCGATGGCACCGTGAATTATTTGTACGGTTTGCCCGGTTGGAATGTCAGCATTGCGGCGAAGGATTCCGAGGGCGTGGTTGTTGGCGTGGTAGTTGCGCCAACAATTAACTCCACTTGGTTCGCTAGCCGAGGCGGCGGAGCCTTCTTGAATGATCACGCGATCGTATGTAACGAAGGGGTCGAACTGAACCGCGCTTTGGTGGCCACCGGCTTTGCCTACGATGTTGATGCACGGCCCGCTCAGCTCGCTCAATTGTCTGAACTTTTGACGCGGATCCGGGATATTCGCCGAAATGGGGCCGCCGCCGTCGATCTTTGCCATGTGGCGATGGGTGCTCTCGATGGCTACTTCGAAAAGGGACTTCAGGAATGGGATCTCGCCGCGGGCAGCTTGATCGCAGCCGAGGCTGGCGCAAAGGTCACCACGGTCGAGGGCACCACAATTGCCGCAGCGCCAGCTCTGCACGCCACTCTGGAATTCCGGCTCAGCCAGTAGCTTTGGGCCGCTCAGGCTCGATTTACGCTTAAGCGATGACCTGTGGCAAGATACGCAGTCTGCCGTGGTTATTTAAGCCGCGACTAGATCAGATAAAGAGGACGAAAATGAACATTCTTGACGCCGTTGATGCAGCATCCCTGCGCAAAGACATCCCGCAATTCCGTGCCGGAGATGAGCTCAAGATTTCTGTTCGCGTTATCGAAGGTAACAAGAGCCGTCTTCAGGTTTTCCAAGGAATCGTAATTCGTCGCCAAGGCGATGGCGTTCGTGAAACTTTCACCATCCGCAAGGTTTCCTACGGTGTTGGTGTCGAGCGTACTTTCCCAGTTCACACTCCAGTTATTGAAAAGATCGAACTTGTAAAGAAGGGCGATGTACGTCGCGCCAAGCTTTACTACTTGCGCGATCTTCGCGGTAAGGCTGCCAAGATTCGTGAAAAGCGCGATGGCATCGAAGGTTACGGCGATGGAATTCTTTCAACACCAGAACCAGTGGTAATCCCAGAGCCAGTTGTAGAAGCCGTTATTGAAGCACCTGCGGTTGAAGAAGCTGTAGTTGAAACCGAAGTTGTTGCAGAAGCTGTAGTTGAAACCGAAGTTGCAACTCCAGAAGCTGTAGTTGAAACCGAAGTTGCAACTCCAGAAGCTGTAGTTGAAACCGAAGTTGTTACAGAGGCTGTTGCTGAAACTCCAGCTGAGGTAGTTGCTGAAGCAGCTGCCGAAGACAAGCCAGCCGAATAACTTTTACAGTTAATTACGGTTTGCGCAGATGAGACGCAAGCGCTCGTTTTTTCAAGAATTCCCGGTTTTAATTGTTGTTGCTCTCGTCGTTTCACTTTTCATTAAAACTTTTATAGTTCAATTTTTCTTTATTCCATCAGGTTCGATGGAAAACACTTTGCAAGTCGATGATCGCGTAGCCGTAAATCGCGTTCCTTTTATCTCAAATAATATTAAGCGCGGCGATGTAGTTGTGTTCCGCGATCCAGATAATTGGTTACCCGCAGCAAGTACCGAAACAGCGCCGTATGTAATTGCTAAATTAAAAGCTGGTCTAGTTGCGGTTGGAGTCCTGCCAAACCCCGCGAAACAGTACTTAGTTAAGCGAGTGGTAGGCGTTGCTGGCGATCACGTTGTTTGTTGCACTAACACCGGAAAAATTACGGTTAATGGCAAAGTTATGAATGAGCCATATATCTTCGCGGGCAATGTACCAAGTGACATGAACTTCGATGTCACCGTTCCTAAAGATAAAATTTGGGTGATGGGTGATCACCGTGGCGCAAGCGCTGATTCGCGGTATCACCAAGAAGATATAAATAAGGGTTTTGTACCACTAAATCGTGTTACTGGTCGAGTGCTTGCGGTTATTTGGCCAATTAAACATATTTCATTGGTACCCAATGTTGATGCACTAAATCAACCAGCGGTTACTACTAAAACAAAGTAGCAATTGTGAAAGTGATTGAGCAGCTGTTAATTGAAGCTGGAATTTCACCAATCGCTGGTGTCGATGAAGCCGGTCGAGGCGCATGTGCTGGCCCATTAGTTGTAGCAGCAGTTATTTTAAAAGATCCATTTCATTCTGATTTAGCGCCAGTGCGTGACTCCAAAGAAATCAAAGAAACAAAACGCGAACTACTTTTCGATTTAGTTATTGAACATAGTTTGGCTTACAGCATTATCGAAATTCCAGCCGCAGAAGTTGACTCACGTGGAGTGCATGCTGCAAACCTCGATGGCATGCGACGCGCAGTACAAGCTTTGAAGATCACGCCAGCCTATGTTCTAACTGATGGTTATGCGATTGCTGGCCTGGCGCTACCTAACTTGGCAGTTTGGAAAGGCGATCAAGTAGTTCACACAATTAGTGCCGCATCAATTTTGGCTAAGGTTTATCGTGATCGGATCATGCGCCAACTTGATGAAAAGTTTCCGGTGTACGGATTTGCTGGCCATAAGGGCTATATCACTGCCAGTCATAGCCAATCATTAACTTCAAATGGGCCGTGCATAGAACATCGCCGTTCGTTTGCAAATGTTGCAGCACTTACAAAATAGCCACAGTTTCACCTCAGCCACAAGGGCTCGCTAAAGAACTAATTTAGTCGGAGTGATTATTTAGCCTCTCGTTTTATGAGAACTGCAAATAAAAAGAAGAGCTCCAATAAGAGCACTGGTGCCGCAGGAGAAGAAATCGCTGCGCAGTATTTATTGAATCGGGGCGATGAAATCCTGGCGCGCAACTGGCGAATTCGAGAAGGTGAGCTTGATTTAATCTCACTTGATCGAATTGGCTTGATTCATATGATTGAAGTAAAAACTCGATCTTCGACCGCTTTTGGCCACCCACTTGAGGCGATTGATAACGCTAAAGCTCATCGCATTCAACGCTTGGCATTGGCCTGGTTGGCAACAAATGGCGCCCTGGGGTGTGACTATCAAATCGATGCAATCGCGATTTTGATTAGCCCCGATGGTTCGCACACAATTGAAATTCGCGCGAACGTACTATGAATCTTTTTCGCAAATGACGCTCGGAATGACGCTGGGAGTAGGGCTACAAGGTCTAGCCGGAAATTTAGTAACAGTTGAAGTAGATATTTCCGATGGCCTTCCCGCATATACGTTGCTAGGACTTCCTGATGCCGCACTTTCAGAATCACGAGAGCGAGTTAGATCTGCTCTGACAAATAGCAACGAACAATGGCCAAATCGCAAAGTTACGGTTTCGCTGTCTCCGGCTTGGCTACCAAAAAGCGGGCCAAGTTTTGATCTTGCAATCGCAGTTGCACTGTTGATTGCGAATCAAGCTTTGCCAATTTGCGATGAGACAGTTTTCCTAGGCGAACTTTCATTAGACGGAAAAGTCCGAAGTGTGCGAGGGGTTTTACCTGCCTTATTGGCAGCAGCTAAAGCAGGTATTACTCGCGCAGTAGTACCTGCTGCGAATCTTGCTGAAGCGAAACTAATGGTGGACTTAGAAATAATTCCCATGGAAACACTTGCCCAAGTTTTGCGTTGGCTGCGAACTGGTGAACGTGCCGAAGCTGAAGCGCTAGACCTGCAATGTGAAAGTGAATCTGGATTACTTGATTTTGCCGATGTTGCTGGTCAGCCAAGAGCGCGACTTGCTGCTGAAATAGCGGCCACCGGTGGGCATCATTTACTTTTAATCGGGCCACCAGGTGCTGGTAAAACCATGATCGCTCAACGTATGCCCACCATCTTGCCGCAATTGAGTATTGCGCAGGCACTTGAAGTTACCGCCGTTCATTCGATTGCGGGCACTCTCGGAAATCGAGCCCCGCAATCATTACTCGCACCTTTCGTCGCGCCACATCACACAACAACTCGCGTTGCCATGGTGGGCGGTGGTGCTCATGCGATTCGACCCGGTGCCTGTTCATTGGCGCACAACGGGGTTCTCTTTATTGATGAAGCCCCAGAATGTGGCCCAGGTATTTTAGATTCACTTAGGCAACCACTTGAATCTGGCGAGATCACAATAGCTCGCAGCATCGGCAACTTAACTTTTCCAGCACAGTTCTTGTTGGTGTTAGCGGCCAATCCTTGTCCGTGTGGAAAATTTTCCGGCCGGGGGCGAAATTGCACCTGTAGTTCGCAACAAGTGCGGCGTTATTTAGGGAAATTATCGGGACCACTCCTTGATCGAATTGATCTAAGAGTTGTGGTTGACCCAGTTAGTCGAATCGAGATGGCGCAAAATGAGTTGGGTGAAACCAGTGATGCAATCAGAGAACGTGTAATTGCTGCTCGAGGTATTGCAGCAAAGCGTTTCGCACAAGAGAACTGGAAATTGAATAGCCAAATTCCTTCACGCGCTCTGCGCACTACTTATAAACCAGAGCGAGCTGCCATGAATTTTCTACATGATGAACTCGATCGCGAACGTCTTACTGCGCGCGGTCTTCACAAAGTTATTCGAACTGCATGGACCTTGGCCGATATCAATCGCCATGCAATCGTCACATTAGCTGACGTACATCAAGCCTATGCATTACGAGATGGAGTAGAACAATGAATGAATTAATTGCCCGAGCTCGATTATTTAGTGCAGTTGAAGGTGGATCAACATTCTGGGCAAGCGAAGTCTTTGCGAACAGTGCTAATTACGTTCTGGAACGCGCGCTCAATGGGGGATATGACCCAGTTAAATACGTTCGCACCATTGAAAAATTGCGACTTAGTAGTGCTGACCAATTGCTACAAAGTATTAGCGAAGTTGGTGCAATTTTTATTACACCTGCCGATGCAACTTGGCCGCAATCGGTCAATGACTTAGCGGCACCGCCAATCGCACTTGTAATCAAGGGCGACCCTGCACTGTTAACGGGTGATTCATTAGCAATTGTGGGTACTCGAAATCCAACTCAATACGGCGTTCGCATCGCTCAAGATTTTGCGGCCGGCTTTGTTGATCGAGACTGGTCAATCATTAGCGGTGGCGCTTACGGAATAGATGCCGCGGCACACAAAGGAGCACTCATTGCTGAAGGAATTACGGTCGCAGTGTTAGCTGCAGGTATTGATATTAATTACCCAGCCGGAAACGCCAGACTTTTTGCTGAGATTGCCGAACTCGGCTGCTTAGTAAGTGAAGTCGCACCTGGTACGCCTGCAATTCCATCGCGATTCTTAACTCGCAATCGTTTAATTGCCGCACTTTCAAATGCGACCTTAGTTGTTGAAGCCGCATTTCGAAGTGGCTCACTTCGTACAGCTCGCGATGCCGCAGAACTATTGCGTCCGGTAATGGCGATTCCCGGCCCGATCACTTCACCAGTAAGCGAAGGCTGTCATCGACTAATAGGTGAACGTGCCGCCGAAATTGTGACTTCGATTGCCGATGCCATGGAATTTCTATCACCAATGTAATGAGATGATTAGCCAATGAGTACAGAGAATGAATTCCGATCGGGCTTTGTTGCCATCGTTGGCCGCCCAAATACCGGAAAATCAACTCTGGTTAATGCGCTCGTGGGCAGCAAAGTTGTAATCACTTCACCACATCCAAACACCACACGTCACGCAATTCGCGGAATCGTGAACGAACCAGAATTCCAAGCAATTTTGGTAGATACCCCCGGCGTGCATAAGCCAAAGACTTTATTGGGTAAGCGCCTGAATGCGGTTGTCGAAGAGAGTCTTGATTCAGTCGATGTCATCATGATTTGTCTACCTGCCGATGAAGAATCTGGTGCCGGCGATTCCTTTATTATTGACGAAATTGCTAAGCACCCACGAAGCAAGAAGATTGCCCTTGTTACAAAGACAGATTTAATTAGCAAAGCTAATTTAGCAACTCGCTTAGCTAGCATCACGGCGATGGCTAAAGGCTTTACTTGGGACGAAATTGTGCCGGTATCTGCGGCCACCCACGAACAAATCGATTTACTTAAGAAATTAATTGGCCAGCAGTTAAAGCCAGGACCTGAGTTTTATCCAACCAATATGCGCAGCGATCAAAGTATTGAGCAACTAATTTGTGAATTGATTCGCGAAGCCGCTCTTCGCGATGCGCGCCAAGAACTTCCTCACTCAATCGTGGTGACTATCGATGAAATGTCAGAGCGAGAAAAAACTGGCACTCGCCCATTCTTTGATATTCACGCAACCATTCACGTTGAACGAGATTCACAGCGGGCGATTTTGCTAGGTCACCAAGGTTCACAGTTAAAAGATATTGGCATGCGAGCGCGTGCTGATATTGAACGCGAACTCGAAGCGCGCATTTTCCTTGGTCTACACATTAAAGTTTCCAAAGAATGGCAACGAGATTCCAAAATGCTGGACAAATTAGGTTTTGCCGAAAACTAATTCCAACTTTAAGCCATTACATTTAATCCTGTGACTTTTTCGCAAAACCTACGTGGCCTCAGAGCTGCATCCCATTTCGGGCCGACCTTAATTGTCACTGCAATTTCATTTGGTTTTGCTAATTATTATTGGTGGGAAGGTCCAGCTTACGTAATTGCATTTGGCGTATTCACGGGTCAATTAGTTGTTGGTTGGAGTAATGATCTTTACGACTATCAAGATGATTTAACTCATCAACGGATAAGAAAGCCATTGGTAGCTGGGCTTATTACGCGAGATTTCCTAAAGAAATGCATCAAAATAGTTCTGCCGTTTTCTTTTATCGCTAATTTATTCGGACCACTCGGAATTAAAGGTGGAATGGTTTATATGCTTGGCATTGCATGCGGAGTTGGTTACAACTTTTATTTCAAGTTCACTTGGCTTTCACCGTTGCCATATGCAATTGCGTTCGCTGCCCTTCCTTCGTGCATAGCAATTTCAAAAGATGTCACACCACCGCTTTGGATGTGGCTCAGTGGCGCACTTCTTGGAATGGCGGCCCACTTCATAAATGTCTTAAAAGATATGAAAGCTGATCAAAAAAGTGGGATCAGAGGTTTGCCACAAATTTTAGGAACTAGGAATTCAGTCATGGCCTCAATCTTTCTAATTGCAGCTGGCTTGGCTTTGTTGCTCACCAAATAAATTCATTCCAAAAGCGACATTTGGCTTTAATTTACCTTAAATTTACTTTAGAACCCTTTTGAAAGCCGGCAAAGAGAGTTACCTTGCTCCCGCATGGCCAGTTTTATGGTCAGCCAAAAAGGGAGAGAAACTTGAGCAACGATCTACAAGAAGTCACCAGACTACTGAATCTATACATCGACGGAGCCGGCAAAGGTAACGCCGATAAATTAAACGAAGCATTTCATTCGAGTGCACGTTGGTTTGGCACTATGGGCGGCGTTGACTATGACATGGATAAAACTGGCTTTGTTGGACTAATGGTTGAATCACCAGGAGAT
>Ga0304729_1000642_pt1 | contig 24973 bp, 9 predicted proteins | sample C_131016_MF_Meta_FD_190475 | JGI IMG/M metagenome (GOLD analysis project Ga0304729, IMG submission 190475) | Freshwater microbial communities from Lake Croche, Canada to study carbon cycling - C_131016_MF_MetaG (v2) (version 2) | ecosystem: Environmental > Aquatic > Freshwater > Lake | place... | reverse complement strand
AACTGGGCCAATAAACCGCCAATGGTTCCAAATTACGAAGTAATTGATTACTTAAAATCACAGATAGACAATGACTCTGATGTATTAGTGTTGGGCGTGACTCAACAATTCCATCAGGCATTTGATAATGTAACAGCAGTGGATCGAGAACCTGCAATGATTGAAAGAGTTTGGTTAGGCGACACTGATACCAAACATGCCATACTGGACAATTGGCTAACAGTGGATTTACCCGACAATAACTTTGATGCTATACTGGGTGATGGTAGCCTTAACATGTTGGTAAATTCCAAAGAAATACAGAATGTGGTTGATCGTTGTCGAGAATGGCTCGCACCCAATGGCAAGTTTATATGCCGTATGTTCATACGCCCAGACCAACCTATTACTAGAGAATATCTATTAGAACAAGCAGCAAATCTCACAATAAGTTGGACAGCATTTCGTAGATTCGTTCCTATGTTATTGGCACACGAACAGGGTGCTTTTGTACCCTGGGCAAAAACATACAATTTCTTTAATGAATTGTTTCCAGATAAAAGTAAGTTACCATTTACCGCTGAACAACTATCACGCATGGATGCTTACAAGGATGTTACAACCAGCACATGGTTCCCTACACGTAAAGAGATATTGGATCTGTTGCCCGATGCCGAGTTTGTAGATGTTGGCACCTATGATATTGCTGAACTGTTTCCGTTAATAGTGATTAAGAAATGAAAGCAGCAATAGCAGCATTGGTTGGTGAGTTAGATAAATCACAATACTTCACACTTGAACAACTACATAACATACAGGAATCACAACTGGCCAACATAGTCAAGTATCACGCTCAACGTAGCAGTCATTTTGCCGCAAGATTAGCAGCACAGGGATTGGATCCTAAAGACATACTTACTTTAACCAACTTAAAGAAACTAAAGCCCTTTGCCAAGAAAGATATACAGCAAGCAGGCGACAACTTTAACGTTAAGAATGTACCGCCTGCACATCTACCAATTGGTAAGTCAGAAACCAGCGGTAGCACTGGCGAACCCGTAACAATAAACAAATCAAAGTTATGTGACCTGTTTTGGAATGCCCATACTCTACGAGATCATCAATGGTACAAAAGAGATTATACAGGCAAACTAACCAGCATACGTGCCACTAATAGAAAGTACTTAGAAGCAGACAACTGGGGAGGACCTGTACATATGCTATATGGTACTGGACCAGGTCAGGGTATTCCTGTGTCTATGGATATTCAACAACAATTAAAATATCTAGAAGAATTTCAACCTAACATCATAATAGTACATGCTGGTGTATTAGCAGGTATGATCACAGAGTGGGAACGTACTGGATATACACTTACAGAACTTGAACATCTTAAGAACATAGGTGATACATTACACGATGATACAAGACAGCGATTTAAAACACTAACAGGATTGACCATAGAGGACAACTACAGCAGCAGTGAAGTGGGCTGTATTGCTATACAATGTCCAGAAGGCGGCCAGTTACACACAATGGCTGAGAATCTCATAGTAGAAGTCATCAATGAAGATGGTACAGATTGTCTGCCCGGCCAAGTAGGACGTGTGGTTGTTACTGACTTATTCAATGCCGCTGCACCCGTTATACGCTACGACATTGGAGACTATGCTGAAGTGGGGGAACCTTGTACCTGTGGCAGACATTTACCCACATTGAAACGTGTATTGGGACGTGAGCGTGGTTTGTTCCAACGTGCAGATGGTAGTAGGTTTTGGCCCACAGCAGGACAATATCTTGCGGCTAAAGTTGTTCAAGTACGACAATGGCAGATCATACAGCATAGTTTGGATGATATAGAATACAAGTTAGTCACGGATCTGCCACTTACCCAAGAACAACACGAGCAACTATTAATTATCTTTCGAGAAAGATTAGGATTTGAGTGTGTTAGGATTACAGAGTATAGAGATCAAATACCTTTAAGGAATGGAAAATATGAGGAAACCGTATGTTTAATCAAATAATAGCCATACTATTATTAGTGTGTAGTTTATCAGTGCAGGCACAGCAAAAGCCCATTAGAATGGTCGTGGCCTATGGAGCAGGTGGGCTCACTGATATCATTAGTCGTAAGTTTGAAGAGCCACTAGAAAAAGAATTAGGTCGCCAATTGACAATAGATCCAAGAGCAGGCGCCGCCGGCTATATTGCATTCAAGCATATGGCCAATGTAAAGTCAGATGAAGTGGTTATTGCCATAACAGATTCTATGGCATTATCTAATATATCATTATTATACGATGATTTAGATATCAGCGATTTTAAGTATATTGCACAAATTGGATACACACAAGGATTAGTATTGGTAGTTCGTAAGGGCAGTCCATTAAAAAATATAGATACTTGGCGTAATCATCGAGGACTGCCTATAAATGTAGGTGTTAATGGTATGGGTGCTGCCCATCATTACTATAGTTGGTTGGTTAGTAATCAATTGGGTTTTCCAAGGACTGACATTTACTACAAGGGTAGTGGAGAAATGGTCACTCAGATCATAGGTGGGCATGTTGATGCTATATGGGTTAATCTTGCCAGTATAATTCAATTTGAAAATAGAGTTGATATAGTGGCGATAACAGCAACTAAAAGAAATGAGTTAATACCAAATGTACCTACTTTTAAGGAACTTGGTATAGATTTGCCCCCTAAGCCTCTTTTTATGGTAATTGCAAATAACACCACAGACACCGCTACATTAAGAGAAATTGAACGTGCTGTGACAAAATTGCTGAATAATCCAGAATTTGTAAAATCATTAAGTCTTGAGTTACAAATAGAGCCAGGAACCGGTGCAGATGCCCGTAGTGACACTGAAAAATTATTCAAAGCACAGGCTAAGTTTATAGAATACGTTAAGACGTTAAAGAAGTAAGAACGCTAAATACAAGCAATACACGTACAGGAATAGCAGAATCCTATACACAAGGAGAAAAAATGTCAGTAATTTACAGAAAAGGTGCTTATTATCCAGGCACAACACAAAATAAAACCACAGCAGGCACAAGTGGTTATACATCAGCATTTGGTGCAACTACAACTATAGTTCGTGTAGGTGTGCAGAATGATACTTATGTTCAACCAGTAGCATCTACTTCTACTACTGCTACTACAAGTAGCATGATTATTCCAGGCGGCGGTGTAGAATTCTTTGCAGTTGATGGCGGAACTTATGTTGCTTATCGCCAAGTATCCTCATCTGGCTGGATCAGCATTACTGAATTATCTAACACAACCGCAGAAACACAGGGCAATTAATATGTGGTCTAGACCAGGACGTATTAGGGTTGCGGGTAGTATTCCTCCTCTTCATCACACTTCTCCTCCAGCATGGACATTACCCTCGGGTATGGATCTACACGAACCATTGGAAGGTTCGGGAGGTACTAATAATAGTGTACCGGGCTCTACTTACCTAACAGCAGCCGCAAGTGGTATTAATGCTGCTTTTGGAACCCGCGGAACACCATACGATCCTAGTGGAAATATAGCCACTGTGCCTAATAGTGCGTCAGGTTTATACAGAGAAAAATATATTGGTAATTTATGGAGCACCTACGGAGCATTTAGTGAATTTAATTTAAATTGGTTTGATGATCCAACTCGCGGACCAATTGGTATAGACATCTATAACTATGCTGGATTTGGACAACGTCAAGATTTAACAGCGGAAAATAACTATACTTTAATGTGGAGAGCATATGTCCAAGCACCTGCTACTGGAACATATAATTGGTGGACCGCAGGAACAGATGACGATGCAGCCGTTTGGATCGGTAATGATGCACTAGCACCGACCTATGCAAATATAAATGGTCGTGCCAGTGGTGACCGCGTATTAAGTTTAAACAGCGTTAATTTAACAGCAGGACAATGGTATCCAGTTAGAATGGTGTTTACAGAGTTTAATGGGTGGGAACAATGCCAATGGTTCCTACAAGATAGCACACACGGCGTATTGTATAACGGCACAGACTTAACTTGGGCATATAATACAGCAACTAACGGTTATTAAGAACAGGCTAAATAACACTATGAGAGCAAGAGAATTTACAATCAATATTCCAATTTCGATCAAGATTAACGGTGACGGCGAACCTGAGATTGATATGGGTCAAGATGCTCCCGTAGATCCTAGCGTGCCAAAACAAGATCCTGTTATGGTTCCTCCACTACAGCAGCAAATAGAGCTGCAAAAGGCTGACGTTGGTAAAATCAGCCCCATCATTAAAGATCTTACACAAGACGAAGTAGATCCAGAAACCAAACAATTGCCTTAATGGCGTCTAAGGGAGCAAGACCCAGATGACCATTAAAAAGATTGAAGCTGGTAGGGTAATAACCCAAGACATTGATCAGTTTATCGGTACCCGAGGTACAATCTGGTATGACGAAGATACCGGAGAGATGCGTCTCTATGACGGTAATCCCGGTGGTGTATCGTTGGGTGCTGGCGGTAGTGGATATATTCTACATACTGCAACTATCACTAGATTAGGTGGCGTTAGAATTGGTGTTGGTATTGATGTAAGTGCAAATGGCACAATATCTGTTAATACTGGTACTCCATACGTACTAACAATTGCAACTACTAGCACACTTGGTGGAGTTATAATTGGTGCAGGTATTGATATAAGCCCGAGTGGTGTAATATCTGTTAACACCGGCACCCCTTATGTTTTAAACACAGCAACTGCGGATATTCTCGGTGGTGTTAAAATTGGTACAGGTATTGATATAAGTCCAGATGGTACTATATCTGTTAATACTGGCACTGTTTATTCATTACCTATTGCCACTACAACCACATTAGGTGGAATAATAGTAGGTAAAGAATTATCTATAGATAATACAGGTACACTGAATGTTGATCTATCAGCAATCAAGCAATCAATAATACCAAGTATTGATCTTAACTACGATCTAGGGTCATCAACAAATAGATTTAGAAATGTCTACGGGCAAGATATATTTGCTAGTGGTACTGTATATGTTAGTTCCTTGGTAATAAATTCAACAAGTACCATTACCATTGGCGGTGCTGAGATTATTACCACTGCTACCATTGCCAAATATGCATCTACGTCTACAGCCAATGTTCTTATAGCAACTACTAGTACAGCACCTAATGCCGTAAATGGACAACTATGGTTTAATTCTGTAGATGGTCGTGCTTATATCAGATATGATAATACATGGGTTGATTTTAGTCCAAGTATAGTACCTCCAGCAAGCACATACTTAGACGGGTTAACTATAGACGGAACCACAGTTAGTACTGTTGATACTACAGCTACCAATATTACTATAGACAGTAATTTAAATGTAAGTGGTGCTTTGTCAGCCAATACTACAAGTTTTGTAGCCGGCGCCGAAATATTAACTACTGCTACTATTGGTGAATTTTCATATCTTATTACTAGTGGTGCTCAAGGCATACAAGGCATACAAGGTACGCAGGGAATTCAAGGCATACAAGGTACGCAGGGAATTCAAGGCATACAAGGTACGCAGGGTATTCAGGGTATACAAGGTACGCAGGGAATTCAAGGCATACAAGGTACGCAGGGTATTCAGGGTATACAAGGTATCACTGGCAGTTTTACAGGTACTACTGCTGAAATAGTTCACATTATTAATACCACTGCATCAACATCAACTACTACAGGTGCGTTAATAGTAGACGGTGGAGTGGGCATCGCTGGAGATTTATTCATTGGCGGCGACATCAAAGATGTTAATGGATCATTGATCCATATAGCAACCACAAGTACAGCACCTACAAGAGTAAATGGACAACTTTGGTTTAATTCAGAAGATGGTCGCGCCTATATCAAATACGATGGTACTTGGGTTGATCTAAGTCCGGCTATAGTACCTCCAATAAGCACATACCTCGGTGAGTTAATCATTGACGGTACAACAATCAGTACCATAGATAGTACATTAACTAACATTTACATAGATAGCATATTAGATGTTAGTGGAAAAATATACTCAAACAACTACGAAGTCAGCACACTTACTAATATTTTAAATGGTAATGGGATTGCAGTTCAGCGTTCAAGTAGTGGAACAGTAATAATCAGTAATACTGGTGTACTAGAAATACAAGCAGGTGTAGATACATATATATCAACTGCCACAGGTGTTGTAATAATAAACAACACCAGTACATTACAAACAATTACTAATCGCGGATCTACTACTAGTAATGCTATCAATATCACTTCAACCGCAGCAACTACAAGTACAATCACCGGTGCATTGATTGTAGCAGGTGGTGTTGGCATTGGTGGCAATTTATTCATAGATGGCGATATCAGAGATGTTAATGGGTCATTGATCCACATAGCAACTACCAGCACAGCACCTACTCGAGTAAATGGCCAATTATGGTTTAATTCAGAAGACGGCCGCGGTTATATCAAGTATGATGATAATTGGGTTGATTTTAGTCCAAGTATAGTACCTCCAGCAAGCACATACTTGGATGGATTGGTAGTTGAAGGTACTACCATTCGTACAGTAGATACGACTGCAACTACCGTTTATATTGATAAAGATTTAGATGTTGCCGGTGCTCTATTTGCTAATACGACAAGTTTTGTTGCCGGATCAGAAATAATAACCACAGCTACTATTGCTAGATTTGCATATCTTGGACCACAAGGCATTCAGGGCATACAAGGTATTGTTGGTTATACTGGTAGCCAAGGCATTCAGGGTATACAGGGCATTCAGGGCATACAAGGTATTGTTGGTTATACTGGTAGCCAAGGTATACAAGGAACAATAGGTCAACCGGGACAAAGCGTAAGAATTACTGGCAGTACATCATCCTATGCTACTTTAGAAACTCCATATACAGGTCTTCAATGGGACGGATACATTACCTTAGACAACGGACATTTAAATGTATGGGACGGAGCAATATGGATTGATGTTGGAAATGTTACAGGACCTCAAGGCATTCAGGGATTACAAGGCATTCAGGGTATACAGGGATTACAAGGTATACAGGGTATACAGGGATTACAAGGTATACAGGGATTACAAGGCATTCAAGGTATACAGGGACTTCAAGGCATTCAAGGTATACAGGGACTTCAAGGCATCCAGGGTGTTCAGGGTGTTCGTGGCTACACTGGTAGTGCTGTAATAGGATTAACCAGCAATGCCGTTGATACAGTAACACTATCATCTGGATTTAAATTTATACCAGAAACTGATAAATTACAAGATTTAGGAGATCCTACTCACAGATTTGGCAAGATATATTTGGCTGGACAAACTATTTTTCTTGGCGATACAATAATTTCTACAGGTGCAGATGGCGATATACAGTTAACCAAACCCACCGGCGAACTAGAAAAGATAACAGTAAGTTCTTTGAAATTAGGATCAACTGGTACAGATGGCGTTATATTATCATCAAGCAGCGGCACATTCTCTATAACAGGCGCTACTACAAATGTTACAGGTATATTGACTACAGGAACTATTACTAGTACAAATGTTGTTATTAATGGTGTAGATATATCCACCTCTACTACAACCGGTGCTTTAATTGTAGCAGGTGGTGTTGGCATTGGTGGTGATTTGTACGTTAATGGTGAAATTGTTGCTAAAAAATTAACCATTGAATATACAACAATAACCACTACAATAGTTGAAACTGATGACATAATAAAAACATTCAATACAACTAGTTCAACATCTACAATTACAGGTGCATTGGTTGTAGCAGGTGGTGCTGGTATAGGTGGTGATGTTTATGCTGGTGGTGGAATATATGATCACGGTAATAGGGTAGTAACCAATGTAATAGCATCAGGCAGTGATTATATAGGTATTACTAATTTAATATCAACTGGTACACAAACAAGTTTTACAATAGTTAACTTAGGCGTACAAACATTAACAGCAGGTACTGATACAGCAGTTAGTAGTAATACTGGAACTATTACAGTATGGAATACAAGTACATTACAAAGTGTTACTAATAGAGGTGCTACCACAGATAATGCTATATCAATAACTAATGCATCTACATCAACTTCAAGTACAACAGGTGCATTAACAGTTGCTGGCGGTGCTGGTATTAGTGGCAATTTATTTGTTGGTGGGTTGATTAATATTGGACAGACTAGTACAATACTAGGTTCTGAAATTATTACCACTGCTACTATAGGTAATTACGCATCAAACTCTACAGCAAGTAGTACAGGAACAACAAGTTCGTTCTTAATTTCAGATACAACTGTAAGCACCTCAAGTACAACAGGTGCTTTAATTGTATCAGGCGGTGTTGGTATTAGCGGCGATGTATATATTGGCGGCGCATCATATGCAAACACAACAAGTTTTGTAGACGGCGCCGAAATTGTTACTACAGCTACTATAGCATTATATTCCAGCAAAACTATAATTACAGCAGGTACTGATACAGCAATTAGTACAAGCTCAGGCAATGTAACTATCTGGAATACAAGTACATTACAAAGTGTTACTGATAGAGGTACTACTACCACTAATGCGATATCAATAACCAATCTTACTATATCAACCTCAACTGATACAGGTGCATTGATTGTCACCGGCGGAGTTGGTATTGGTGGTGATATTAATATTGGAGGAGCATCTTATGCAAACAATACTAGCTTTGTTGCCGGCGCCGAAATATTAACCACAGCTACTATTGAGTTATATGCAATTACACCCACAGGTGTACAAACTTTAACTAATAAAACTATAATTGTTCCGCATGGTGGAGCAATATACTTTGCCGACGACGTTGCATTATCCGAAGCGCATGGTGCCACTATACCTTACAAACAAACATCTGCTGCACCAAAGATGTATACCAATGCAGATTTTAATACTGGACTATTATGGAAAGATGCTGGAGAATTTAATCCCGACGATGGGTGGAATGTTATAGATTCTGTAGCAGATAGTTCATTATTACCAGTGGGATATACTGGTGCCGTATATGATGCATATATTACTCTTGATAATAATCATGTATGGTATTGGGCAGCATTAAGTATTACAGATTTAAAACCTGGAGATTATTATTACGACGATATAAATTTTGCCATAAACATATGTTTTGTTTATTTGAATCCGGATAGTGGTAATCTTACATATGCCATGTTGGACTTAACTCCAAGGTAAAAAAACCAAGGTAAATATTAAACTGTGGCAATATATTTTAGTCCGTATCCGAGTTTAGCAGCTGGTCCCACCCCGTCGACCACGAGTACCTACCGATATTTTGCCGGCCAAGACATCTATATCACCAATGCTGGTGCGGTACAAGTTGCTACATTAGGCGCCAGCGGCGCAGGAAAATACTTAAACTCTAACTATGATGATACAAAACCGTATCTATCACAACCTGCTGGACAAAGTGGATTTTGGGGATCAGTTGTACCAAAATCAGAAACGACACATCCGTGGACTACTGTTCCTAGTATTCCTACAGTTACTGCCAAAACCGAAATCTTAGAGCAAATAGTTACGGCAGGGCAATCGATAACATTTACACCTGTGAGTGCATTGGGTGGTACAGCAGTATATACCAACTATGATACCATTACAGGTACCATTACAGGAGCGGCTAATACCGCTACAAGTCCACTTACAATTTCTATAAGTCCTGCTCTTCCTGTTGGAATGAATTGGTATCCATCTAAAACTAATATAGTTGCAGGTACTGTTAAGCCTACACAAGATGCATATTATAGTTCAGTTGCAGGAGCGGTTAATCCTCCTCAATATCGTGTAACTTATACAATTGCTTCAAATATAGGCCTAGCACCAGTAGTTGGACAATTCTATACAGTTCGCGGTCAAACAAAAGTAAGTTATAATGGTACTTATAAATGTACTAACTATATTGCTGATACCATAACACTTGAATACCTAGGTTCATCGGGCGATCCAAGTTATACCGGTGGTGCAGCTACTAGTCTCGGTGGATATACTGGTCAGACAGGATGGCAAACAAGTTCATATGTAACAATCACAGATGCAGATGTTTATGCTTCTGTAAGGACTGATGGATCAACACAGTATAAAGATTGGCAAAACTATGCTGCTGTAACAATTGTAGGAACTCCACAAAACGCAGATGTTGGAACTAAAACGTATACGGTTACATTTACTGATGGTAGCAGTCCTCCAAAAAGTGGTTCTGCATCATTTAAAATAACAACTAATCCAGGTGCGGCTGATTTATCTTACACATTAGATATTAATTCACGTACCTTAACACAAGGTACAGCAGATAGTTTCAAACCATTGAGTGCAGCAGGTGGAACTACTCCATATACATACAGTATTGTTTCTCCTCCATCGTTGCCTGCAGGATTATCCATTAATCCAACAACTGGTGTTATTTCTGGAACACCAACAGCATATAGTGGTGCTACACAATATACAGTAAAAGTTGCAGATAGTGCAGGTGCTTCAAAGACTGATGTAATTACATTAACCGTAACTGCTCCAGCAGTGGTTGCTACTGCGGTTATTCCAAGCACTTACTCGTTTACTCGAACAATTCCATTTACAACATTTAAACCTGTTAATGGTAGTGGAGGGTACGGAGGATTACGCTATTCAGCAGCCTCGCTGCCCACAGGACTAAGCATTAATACCACAACTGGATATATTTCTGGAACAGGTACAGTAGTAACAGCAGCTACCCCTTATGTAATCACGGTAACAGATTCTAATTCACCAGTTGCATCAACTAATAATGCTAACATTACAATTACCATTGTAGATTTACCAGCATTGAATTCTACCGTATCATCTGCGGCACCATATACACTGACTAAGAAGTCGCAGAATTACTCATTTACACCAGTTACAGGTAGTGGTGGATATCTTCCGCAAGGAACATCGTTATCATATACTATTACTGGTACAGTAAGTTTAGCATCAATTGGGTTATCTATTAATTCAACTACTGGAGTAATATCTGGTAATCCTACAGCATTGTTAGTACCTACTAATTTTACTGTAACTGTTTCGGATCAAGCTGTTCCACCACAAACAAGTAGTGGAACATTTAGTATAGAAGTAATAGCGTTAGCATTGAGCACATCGTTGGATGTTGCTACACCACCACCTGCAATAAAGAATGTTGCAATTGCAAGTTTTAGACCAGTAAGTGCCAGTGGTGGAGATGGTAGTTATACATACTCTATTTCCCCAAACATAACCACAGATACAGGGTTATTATTTAATACCATCACTGGCTATGTATCCGGAACCGCAACTTCAGTAATCGGTAATACACCATACACTGTAACCGTTACTGACCAAACTACACCATCTCCTCAAACAAGTAGTAAAATATTTAATCTAAGAGTAGATGCTCCACCGGTGTTAATTGTATCTGCTATAACAGAAAAGATATTAACACAATACGATACGTTTACCGCATTTACTCCAGTAGTTGCTAATGGCGGATATGGCTCATTAAATTATTCCATATCTCCAACATTACCGGCTGGACTTACTTTTGCTACCAATGGTGTAAGTGCCGGGCAGATATCTGGCCCTGCAACAAAATATTTAATAACAGCTACTGCATTTACTGTTACCATTGCTGACCAAGCATTACAATCAACCTCATCAAGTTTCTTATTAACTGTTAAAACCAGACCGTTAGCGGTTAAAACTGACAAACAAAAAGAAACTTTTATACGTAGTGTTAACGCTACATCATATAGACCTGTTAGTGCCACAGGTGGATCTGAAACTTATGGTTACGCATTAGATATAAGTTTACCTGCTGGGTTGTCGTTTAGTACATCAACTGGATTTATTTCAGGCAAAGCAACTACCACCAGTACAACTACTACATATTCTGTTAGTATTACTGATACATTGGGTGTTAGTGGAACAAGTACATTTGATTTAAATGTTGTTGAACCACCACCAGTTTCAACATTTCTTACCAACCCAACAGTTAGTAGTAGTACATTTTATAAATCAGTTACTAATGTAAATATATCACCAGTTAGTGCCAGCGGTGGATATGGTTCTATAACTTTTTCTATTAATCCAGATATTAAAACAGATACAGGTTTAACTTTTGGTACAAACGGTGTTCTATCTGGATATGCTACAAAATACGTAGATAAAGTATACACTATTTCTGCAACAGACAGTATAGGACAATCGAGCAGCACCAACTATGCAATAAAGATTACCTATGTACCTTTGTCAATTACACAGGTTGTAGTTACTTCAGTATTAACCAGAAGTAAGGCTATTGTTCCATTCATACCTGCAACAAGCTCAGGCGGTAGTGGTGGCACCAGTTTTACTATATATCCAGATATAACTGCTAATATAGGATTATCATTTGATGGTAGCATAGGCAAAATATACGGAACACCAAGTTCTACTTGTACCAATACAGCTTATACAATTACTGCTAAAGATACTGATAATAATACTGCCAGTACAACTACTAACATAATTGTAAATAATCCTGCTCCAATATTAACTACAGTTAATACAGCGTCGGTTACATTAGTTGTTAATCGAAGTTTTACAACATTTACTCCAGTAACTGCATCAGGTGGCGATGGACATATATCTTATATTATTGGACCAACATTACCATCAGGCTTAACTTTTGATGTTAATACGGGTGCTATTAGTGGCGTTCCGAGTACAACCAGTACTACCGCTACATATGTAGTAACTGCCACAGATACATTATTTCAAATTAGTAGTAGTAGTTTCTTACTCAATGTTCTTCCAGAACCTGTATCTATTACAACGCCTTACCCAACGTTGGTCTATACAAAATATACTTCTGTAACTCCTGTTATTCCAGTTCTAGCAACCGGTGGATTTGGACAAAAAGCATATGCACTAGTTGGCAATACTTTGCCAGCTGGATTAACATACAACACAAGTATTGGTGAAATTTCTGGAACACCATCTGGAACATCGGCAACTACTGTATATTCAGTTTTAGTCACTGATTCAATAGGACAAACTAATTCTGGTACATTTACATTAACTGTTAATGATGTTTTACCTGATCCATTAACTGCGGTAGCATCTGATAGTTTATTTTCTTTAAGTATAGGTAATTCTGTTTCATTACATGCTGTAACAGGATCAGGTGGAGTTGGAACATATACCTATGCTATTAGTCCATTAACACTGCCTGCTGGACTATCTTTTGATACAAGTACTGGTGATATATCAGGTACTCCAACTACTACATCAACTGCTGCCACTTATTCTATTACAATAACTGACCATAAACCACAAAGTCAGAGTGCAAGTTTTTCTATTGAAGTTATACAACCACTTACTGGCGGCGGCAAAGGATATACTGGTAGTAGGGGTTATACAGGTAGTGCGGGATATGTTGGTAGTAAAGGATATGCTGGTAGCCTGGGCTACACCGGTAGTATTGGTTATACCGGCAGTCAGGGTATACAAGGCATTCAAGGTATACAGGGTATACAGGGTATTAGTGGTGGCGATGGTAGTCAAGGTATACAAGGTACGCAGGGTAGTAATGCCACTATGCAAGGTATACAAGGTATACAGGGTATTAGTGGCAGCGACGGTAGTCAAGGTATACAAGGTATTACTGGTAGTCAAGGTATACAGGGTATCACTGGTATACAAGGTGCTAATGGCACACAGGGTATACAAGGTATCACCGGCAGTCAAGGTATACAAGGCATACAGGGTATTACTGGTATACAAGGCGCCAATGGTACACAAGGTATACAGGGTATTACCGGCACCGATGGTAGTCAAGGTATACAGGGTATTACTGGGATACAAGGTGCTAATGGCACACAGGGCATTCAGGGTATTATAGGTTATACTGGTAGTCAAGGTATACAGGGTATTACTGGGATACAAGGTGCTAATGGCACACAGGGCATTCAGGGTATTATAGGTTATACCGGTAGTCAAGGTATACAGGGTATCACTGGTATACAAGGTGCTAATGGCACACAAGGCGCACAGGGTATTATAGGTTATACTGGTAGTCAAGGTATACAGGGTATCACTGGTATACAAGGTGCTAATGGCACACAAGGCGCACAGGGTATTATAGGTTATACCGGTAGTCAAGGTATACAAGGTAGTCAAGGTATACAAGGTGTAATAGGTTATACCGGTAGTCAAGGTAGTCAAGGTGTAATAGGTTATACAGGTAGCCAAGGCATACAAGGTTTCCAGGGATATGTAGGTAGCGCAAGTACAGCCACAGGATACACAGGTAGTCAAGGTAATCCAGGTGCACCAGGCACCAGTGTAAAAATAGTTGGGTCTGTATCAACTTCTTCCTCACTGGTTATTCCATGGACTGGTGCCCTTGGAGATGGATATATTGTAACCTACGACGGACATTTATGGATATGGACTGATCCGGACTGGACAGATGTTGGACAAATAATTGGATATACTGGTAGCCAGGGTACACAAGGCATACAGGGCACCGATGGCGCACAGGGCATACAAGGTACTGACGGACTACAAGGAATCCAAGGCACTGACGGACTACAAGGAATCCAAGGTACTGACGGACTACAAGGAATCCAAGGCACTGACGGATTACAGGGCATACAAGGCACTGATGGCGCACAGGGTATACAGGGCACCGACGGATTACAGGGCATACAAGGTACTGATGGTTTACAAGGAATCCAGGGCACCGATGGTTTACAAGGAATCCAGGGCACTGATGGACTACAAGGAATCCAGGGCACTGATGGATTACAAGGAATCCAGGGCACTGATGGCGCACAGGGTATACAGGGCACCGATGGATTACAAGGCATACAAGGTACTGATGGTTTACAAGGAATCCAGGGCACCGATGGTTTACAAGGAATCCAGGGCACTGACGGACTACAAGGAATCCAGGGCACTGACGGACTACAAGGAATCCAGGGCACTGATGGATTACAAGGAATCCAGGGCACTGATGGATTGCAAGGCATACAAGGTACTGACGGACTACAAGGCATACAAGGTACTGACGGACTACAAGGCATACAAGGTACTGACGGACTACAAGGCATACAAGGCACTGATGGCCTACAAGGCATACAAGGCACTGATGGATTGCAAGGCATCCAAGGTACTGATGGCGCACAGGGTATACAAGGCACTGATGGCCTACAAGGCATACAAGGCACTGATGGATTGCAAGGCATCCAAGGTACTGATGGCGCACAGGGTATACAAGGCACTGATGGCCTACAAGGCATCCAAGGCGCAGATGGCCTGCAAGGTATACAGGGCACCGATGGCGCACAGGGTATTCAGGGCATACAGGGTATTACTGGGCAAGGGTTTAATTTCCGTGGCGAATGGCAAGATACACCAACTGCTTATGTTCCGTACGATGTTGTAACATTTCAAGACGAAACGTATGTATGTATACTTGATGTCACAGGATGGCAACCATATTACACATTTGCTTGGACAAAGATTGCCGCCAAAGGTAGCCAGGGTACTCAAGGTATACAAGGTATTCAAGGCACAGATGGTATACAAGGTATACAGGGTATACAGGGTACTACTGGTCTAGGATTTACTTTCCGTGGTGAATGGGGAGGTACAGCCTACGGAACTTATCAACCTAATGATATTGTAAGCTATAATGGTGATTTATATATTTGTAAAACTTCTGTATATAATATATATAGTCCAGACGTTGATACAACATATTGGGATCCATTTTTACCTAAAGGTTATACTGGTAGTCAAGGGATACAAGGTACCGATGGACTACAAGGCATTCAAGGCACAGATGGACTACAAGGCATTCAAGGTATACAAGGTATTGTAGGTTATACTGGTAGTCAAGGGATACAAGGCACAGATGGCCTACAAGGAATCCAGGGTACACAAGGTATTGTAGGTTATACTGGCAGTCAAGGTACACAAGGTATAATAGGTTATACTGGTAGTCAAGGCATTCAGGGAACACAAGGCATTCAGGGCCAGCAAGGCACAGATGGCCTACAGGGTATTCAAGGTATACAGGGTGTAATAGGCTATACTGGTAGTCAAGGTATACAGGGTATTGTAGGTTATACAGGTAGCCAAGGCATACAAGGTATACAAGGTATTATTGGTTATACCGGCAGTCAGGGCATACAAGGCGCTGATGGATTGCAAGGTATACAGGGCATTCAAGGTATACAAGGAACAGACGGTAGTCAAGGTATACAGGGTATTGTAGGTTATACTGGTAGTCAAGGAATACAGGGCTTCCGGGGATATGTAGGTAGTGCAAGTACAGCCACAGGATACACAGGTAGTCAAGGTAATCCAGGTACACCAGGCACCAGTGTAAAAATAGTTGGATCTGTATCGACTTCTTCCTCACTGGTTATTCCATGGACTGGAGACATCGGGGATGGATATATTGTAACCTATGATGGACATCTATGGATATGGACAGATCCAGACTGGACAGATGTTGGACAAATAATTGGATATACTGGTAGTATCGGATATACAGGTAGTCAAGGTATACAGGGAACCGATGGATTACAAGGTATACAAGGATTTGATGGTTTACAGGGCATCCAGGGCACAGATGGATTACAGGGTATTCAAGGTACAGATGGACCACAAGGCATACAAGGTACAGATGGACCACAAGGCATTCAGGGTATACAAGGTACAGATGGATCTCAGGGTATACAAGGTATACAAGGCTCTAATGGTATAAGCACAAGTTTATTCTTATACAAAGCCAACATAGCTAGTACGTCAGGCAATCCAACCAATGGATATATTCTCTGGAACGTTGATCCACAGATTAATGCAACATCTATTAGTATTAGTCATATAACCAGAGATGGTATAGACATTGATGTATTCTTAGCATTGCTGTTAGAATCAGAAACTATTCTAGTACAAGATCAAGACAATAGTGATAATTATCAAGTATTTTTTATAACAGGCGCACCAATACATAATTCAGGATATTGGACTGTACCAGTTAGTTTAATAAGATCCAATGGTGATGGCACAATTAATTTTGGTGCTGACCAACACTTGCTCCTGGCATTGGTCCATCGAGGTACTCAGGGTACTCGGGGTATACAAGGATTGCAAGGTATACAGGGACTACAAGGTATACAAGGTATTATTGGTTATACCGGCAGTCAGGGCATACAAGGCGCTGATGGATTGCAAGGTATACAGGGCATTCAAGGTATACAAGGTATTGTAGGTTATACTGGTAGTCAAGGTATACAAGGTATACAGGGTGCAATAGGCTATACTGGCAGTCAAGGTATACAAGGTACTCAAGGTATAGTTGGATATGTTGGTAGTCAAGGAACTAATGGCTTACAAGGCATCCAAGGAAATCAAGGATATACAGGTTTTACTGGTAGTCAAGGTATACAAGGTTTTACTGGTAATCAAGGTAGTCAGGGTATCATAGGTTATACTGGTAGCCAAGGTATACAGGGTATTACAGGATATGTTGGTAGTCGTGGTGATATTGGTTTTACTGGTAGTTTAGGGCCACAAGGTTACCAAGGACCACAAGGTAATCCAGGTAGTACAGGTAGTCAAGGTATACAAGGTACAGATGGTGTTCAGGGCATACAAGGACTACGTGGATTTGTTGGTAGTCAAGGTATACAAGGATTGCAAGGCACCCAGGGCATACAGGGCATTGTAGGTTTTACTGGTAGTCGTGGACCACAGGGTATTCAAGGTATTCAAGGGTCAGGCATACAAGGTGCTACTGGCATACAGGGTCCAGCAGGTCCAAAAGGAGATCCGGGCACAGGTGGCACTGGCGGTGGCGGTAGTTATAACTTAGATGGGGGCTATCCGTTTACAAATTATGGTGGAATTGCCAGTTTAGATGCGGGCGGGGTATCTTGATAAATACCTCTGAGCAGTTATAAAAGGCAAAAATGGCAGTACAAATCCAATTTAGACGGGGCACAGCATTCGAATGGCATTCCGTTAATCCCAAACTAGCCGAAGCAGAAATGGGAATTGAAACCGATACCAATTTGTTTAAAATTGGAGACGGTATACACTATTGGGATGATTTAGACTACGGCGGTATACGTGGTTATACTGGTTCTGCAAGCACATCTACGTTTAGTATGGCTGTTTCTAACGTGCTTTACGTTAGTAAAAGCGGCAATGATGCTAATGATGGCCGCAGCCTTGCACAAACAAAACTTACAATTGCATCAGCAGTGGCAGCAGCTACAAGAGGCACTACTATTTTTGTTAAAAGTGGCGATTATACTGAAATTACTCCTATTACAGTACCTGATTTTGTCTCTATTATAGGTGATAATCTAAGATCTGTTAACGTTAGACCAACGGTGCCTACCAACGATATATTCTATGTCAATAACGGTGTATATATTGCACATATGACATTTAAAGATCATCAATCTCCGGCTGCTGCAATATCATTTAATCCAGACGGTAGTGCTGGTGTTATTTCTACAAGCCCATACGTACAAAATTGTACAAGTATGACCACAGACGGTACGGGTATGCGTGTAGATGGTAATTATGCTCTTGGAACTAAGAGCATGGTTGTTGATGCATTTACACAATACAATCAAGGCGGTATTGGTATACATATGCTTAACAGCGGATACACACAGTTAGTTTCTGTGTTTACTATTTGTTGCGATAAAGGTATATTATGCGAATCGGGAGGATTTTGCTCTATTACAAATAGTAATAGCAGTTTTGGTAATTATGCTCTATATGCTGACGGTGTAGGTGCCGTAAAATACACAGGTAAAGTAAATGGAGATAAAAGTGGTAGAACATTTGTTATAGATAATCTAAGTCAAAAGCCCAGCATTGGTGATGCAATAAGTTTTGGAGATGGCAATTATTATACCATTGCATCAAGTACCGCATTTAAAACTGGTAATGTTGATATAACATATCCAGTGCTTACTTTGGAAGATGCAGGGTTAAGAAATGACAGACAAACTATACTTAATGAAAAATCAAAATTACAAGTTTTAACAATTAATCATATTTTAGAAACATTTCCAGGCTTTGACTTTAATCAATTCAAATGCAGTAGAGATGTAGGTACAATTTTAGAATGTGTATGCTATGATATGGTATTGAACACAAATTATCAAAGTGTCCTAGCAGGTACAAGTTATTATAGAGCAGCATCGTCTACGGTAATTACTACTCAATTAACTGAAACATTAGATGCTGTAACTTTCTTAAAAACCAAAGTATTAGAATTACTTGAATATGGAACTGATTCATATACTCGAATATCTAATTCATTTGATATAATATTGAATATCATGCAAAATGGACCAGGAGTTGCACCAGCGTATGTATTCACTCCTCCCACTGGTTCACCTACTCATACACAAAATGCTGTATTGCAATTGCAGGCCAATAAAAGTTTTATTGCTGAAGAAACGGTAACTTATATTAGCAACTTTAGTTATAATACATCTACTTGTTATAGAGATACTGGACTAATTGTTGACAGTATAGCCTTTGATTTATTGTATGGTGGCAATAGTCAAAGTGCATTTGCAGGTCTACAATATTGGAATAAAACAGGCTATGTTGGTGATATTGCCAACGAATTAACTACTACCACTGCCGCTATATCTTATCTTAAAGATGCAATGGCAACTATTGCACTTGATTCAGGTAGGCTTGGAGCTCGCGATTCTGTTAATGATAATTTTGATAGAATTTTAGATATTATTAATAATGGAACAATAGGGATCACAGATTCTATTGTTCCAAATAACGTAGTTTCCACGGATCCTGATATAAATGGTGCCTATAATGATATTATAGCAAATAAAACAACATTACAAAATAATACTATTGCATGGATTACTACTAATTATCCAGATTTTACCTACAATACATCCACTTGTTATAGAGATGTAGGATATATTATTGATAGTGTAGCATTTGACTTGTTGCACACTGGTAATAGACAAAGCACAATGAGTGGAGTTTATTATTATGGATTTAATACTGATAGCACCGCTACTGTAATTGCTAATGAGATTCCACAAACCACAGCAGCATATAATTTTATTAAATCTTTAACATCAGATATAATTGTAGGTAATGTAATTACTGCTACATATCAGCTTGATGTAAGTCAAGTTGTTTCAGCTAGTACAGGCACAAGAGCAGAAGTTTTAGAAGTTACTAAAAAACTAACTACTATAACAAACATCATTAACTATGGTCCAACATTTGCTCCTCCGCATGTTCCTATTGGATTAACTCCAAATACTTCTACAAATGTAGAAAATGCATTTCAATTATTATTAGATAATAGAACGTTTATACAAGCAGAAACAGTGGCGTTTGTTAATACCAATTATGTTGGATTAACATACAGCACTGCTACGTGTAAACGAGATGTGGGATATATTATTGATGCAGTGAGTTACGATTTGCTCTACGGTGGTAATAGTCAAACTGCTGTGGCTGCAGATTCATATTATGATGGTGCAGTATTTAGAATATCAGATACTGAAAAATTAGCTACAATTGCTGCCTATGATTTTATTAAAACAATTGTTGATGATGTAGTAGTAGATAATCCTATAACTACATTACAAATGACAATCTCGCAAGACACAAGTAATGACCCCGGTGATCAAGGAGATTCAGATCGAGCACAATCATTAATTGATATTGTTGCCAATATTGTAGAAAATGCGTATTCAAGTACAGTTACATTGCAACAAGCATTGGCCACAGTTGTACTTGATAATACACCTGTAACTTTCCAACAATTTAGTTTAATTCAAAGTTCTGCACATAATTTTGAATGGATTGGAGCAGGAACAAATATCAATGCTGCATTACCTTATTTAGGTGGAGAACCTATTACTGAAAATCAAGCAGTGGCTGTTAATGGTGGTAAAGTATACTATACAGGTACAGACCAAAAAGGAGATTTCCGAATAGGTAATGACCTAGTAATAAATAACAACATAGGAACAATCTCTGGAAGAACATTTACAAAGAGTCTGTTTGCGGTTATGACACCGTATATTTTGGCAATTGGAAAATAAAATATGGCAACCGCAACATTACCGTTAAATTCGTTTAAAACAAAAGCATTTGAACTTACGGATACTACTCAAACCATTTATACTACTCCCGAAGGTGTTACCACTATTGTACTAGGAGCACAGGCCACTAATATTGGTGCAAGTCCGGTTACTGTAAAATTCACTTTGGTAAAAAATGCTACGGAATTTGTTATGCTTAAAGATTTTGAAATACCAGTTAATGATGCTTGTGAAGTTACAACCGGCAAGTTGGTCATTGAATCAGGTGCATCGGTTACAGCCAGTGCAGGCGCAAATAATTGTGTTAATTTAGTGTTAAGCATATTAGAAACCAGCAATGAGTAAAAGTAGATTATTCAGCGGTAAGATAAAGAAATTAAGCGGTGGCAATCTCACCGCTGATCGCTATGAATATTTAGATGCAAGTCAAGCTGAACCTGACCTTGGTCTGCCATTAGTTGACGGTGCATTATTATTTGCAAATACTAATAGTGGTATAAGAGTTTGGTCTGAGACTATAACTATAAACACTACTACAGGTCAATTATTAATACTTGAGTCTACACAATCAACCTCAACTACTACAGGTGCGTTAGTGGTATCCGGCGGCGCTGGTTTTGGTAAAGATGTATGGATTGGAGAAAATTTACATGTTGGTGGTACTGCTTATCTTAATAATGCAGAAATATTAACTACATCAAGTGGTTTTTCTAGTGAATTAGGTATTTCGATAGTTAATCAAATATTAATTGTCAATACAACAACAAATTCAACTTCAACAACCACAGGTGCGTTAGTTGTTAAAGGTGGTGTTGGTATTGGCGGCGATTTATATGTCGGTGGGTTAATTAATATTGGACAAACAAGTACAATACTTGGTTCAGAGATTATTACCACTGCTACCATCAATCTGTATGCTAATCAAACAGCAATTACAGCGGGCACTGACACCGCAGTAAGTACCAGTACCGGTAATATTACAATATGGAATACCAGTACCTTTCAAAGTGTAACCGATCGTGGTAATTCAACTACTAATGCAATTTTAATAACCAACGCAACTTCTGCATCATCAACTGATTCAGGTGCTTTAATAGTTAACGGAGGTGTTGGTATTGGCTTGGATATGTATCTCGGTGGTGAGTTGCATATTGGTGGAAGTATATATAGTGGCGGAGTTGGTACTCCTACGATTGATTCGGGATATGATTTAAATTTATCTGCCGCCAATTCTGTAATAGTAACATCATCCAATACAAATTCATTGATTGTTATTGGTGGTGTTAACATTGGACAAACAGCTACCATATTTGCTGCAGATCCATCGGTATCCACTGACTCAGGTGCATTACAAGTCATAGGTGGTGCAGGTATTGGTGGCGATTTATATGTTGGTGGAGACATATATACTCGCGGACAGCAAGTACTTACTACTGCTACTGTTAATGACTATGCTAATCAAACAGCAATTACAGCGGGCACTGATACCGCAGTAAGTACCAGTACTGGTAATATTACAATCTGGAATACCAGTAATTTACAGACTGTCACCAATCGTGGTAATTCAACTACTAACGCAATTTTAATAACCAACGCAACTTCCGCATCATCAACTGATTCAGGTGCATTACAAGTTGTTGGTGGAGTTGGAATTGGCGGAGATTTATATGTCAGTGGTCAAATTGTTGCACAAAGTTTAACCATTGAATATACTACCATAACAACTACCATAGTTGAAACTGATGACATAATACTAACTTATAATACTTCTCAGTCATATTCAACTGTTTCTGGTGCTTTGCAAATAGCAGGCGGAGCTGGCATCGGTGGTAATTTATATGTTGGCGGCTATTTAAATGTTACAGCCACAAGTTATGTTAGTAGTTTTGAAATAATAACAACTGGAACTATTGCTGAATTTGCCTATCTTGGGCCACAAGGACTGCAAGGCATTCAAGGCGTACAAGGCATACAGGGAACACAAGGTATTCAAGGCCTGCAAGGATTTGACGGCCTACAAGGTATCCAAGGCATTCAGGGTATACAAGGTACAGATGGTAGTCAGGGTATTACTGGTAGCCAGGGTATTGGAGGTGGTCAGGGTACACAGGGATTACAAGGTACACAGGGATTACAAGGTATTCAGGGAATACAAGGTATTCAGGGAATACAAGGTATTCAGGGTATTCAGGGTATTGGATTTATATATCAAGGCGATTGGACAGGAACAACACACGGATACTATTATCCAAATGATGTGGTAACTTATAATGGTTCTACTTATATTTGTATAGCTTCTGTATATGGCAACGATTCCCCAGATATTGATATAGCATGGAGATTATTTGTTAGCCAAGGTATACAGGGTATACAGGGTATTGTAGGCTATACTGGTAGTCAGGGTATACAGGGTATACAAGGACCTGCTGCTAGTCAGGGTATACAGGGTATAGGTGGTTATACTGGTAGCCAGGGTATACAAGGTATTCAGGGTATTATAGGCTATACCGGTAGCCAAGGTATACAAGGTATTCAGGGTATTGTAGGCTATACTGGTAGCCAAGGTATACAGGGTATTGTAGGTTATACCGGTAGCCAAGGTATACAAGGTATTCAGGGTATTGTAGGTTATACCGGCAGCCAAGGTACACAGGGTATTCAAGGACCGTCCGCTAGCCAGGGTATTAGTGGAGGTACTGGTTATACTGGTAGTCAGGGTATACAAGGTATTCAAGGTATTACAGGTAGCTTTACTGGAACAACTTCTGAAATTGTATATATTACAAATACTACAAGTAGCATATCTACTGATACAGGTGCCTTACAAGTTGTTGGTGGTGTTGGTATTGGTGGCGACCTATGGGTAGGTGGCGAGATTGTCGCACAAAAATTAACCATACAATATACAACAGTAACCACTACACTTGTAGAAACAGATGATATAATTCGAACATTAAATACCACCAATGCAACAAACACTCGATCAGGTGCTTTACAAGTAGCAGGCGGTGCTGGCATTGGTGGCGACCTATGGATAGGTGGAGTATTATATCAGAATGGAACCCCGCTATTATCCACGGCTACTATTGATCAATATGTAACTCCTACAGTAATAACAGCGGGCACAGATACCGCAGTAAGTACAGCCACTGGTAATATTACAATTTGGAATACTAGCACACTAGACAGTATTACTGGAAGAGGTAATACTACTAGATATGCTATAAGAATTGATAATACACTTACTAGTACATCTTCATTCTCTGATAATGCATTTTATGTAGCAGGTGGAGTTGGTATTGGCGGCAGTGTTAATATTGCAGGCGGATTAGTAGCCAGCGGTATTAATCTCCTAAATAAGAATCAACATATTTGGTATGTTGATCCTGTAATAGGTGTCAATGACTATACCAAAAATGGACATCCACTATCACCTGCTCGCACTATAAAATATGCACTTAGTTATGCAGATTCAGGTGACACAGTTTTTATACAACCCGGAACATACTACGAAGAATTTCCACTAACCATAGCAGCTGGTGTAAATGTTCGTGGAGCCGGACTTCGTGAAGCAATAATATATCCAACCACTGCTACTAATACAGCGACCGCGTTCTTATTAAATGGCGAAGCACTGATTAGTGATTTCACAGTGGGCGGATTCTTTAAACCAGGTTATGCGTTTGAGTTTGCTCCCGGCGCGGCAACTACTACTAAAAGTCCTTATATTGAACGTTTCAGTGTTATTACCAAAGGTAGCATAACCAGTGCAAGTGATCCATACGGATTTGACGCACACGACGCGGGCGGCGGCGTAAAAATTG
>Ga0304729_1000640_pt1 | contig 25116 bp, 21 predicted proteins | sample C_131016_MF_Meta_FD_190475 | JGI IMG/M metagenome (GOLD analysis project Ga0304729, IMG submission 190475) | Freshwater microbial communities from Lake Croche, Canada to study carbon cycling - C_131016_MF_MetaG (v2) (version 2) | ecosystem: Environmental > Aquatic > Freshwater > Lake | place... | reverse complement strand
GCACCAATATAAGCCATATAAACCCCACCAATAACCCCAGAATCCAGATAAACAGTTTCAGATGATCTTTAAACAAGCCCTCCGCCGCGAACTCAGTTTTACGACTGGTGGGGTCTTTTTGGTCTTGGTGACCATCATGGTTACCACCTTAGTCATTCGAATTTTGGGCTATGCCGCGAATGGCGCAGTCAACCCAGAAGATGCCCTAGTTTTAATTGCGCTTGCCACTCTTGGCTACTTAGCAGTCTTGCTTACCGTCTCTCTATTTGTAGCAACGCTAATCGTTTTGGTACGCTGGTACAAGGACTCAGAAATGATCGTGTGGTTTGCAAGCGGCTTAAGCATCACCAATTTAATTCGCCCCATTCTGCAGTTTGCAACCCCACTCATTATTATCATCGCCCTTCTGGCACTTTTTGTATGGCCTTGGGCAAATCGTGAATCTACGCTCATTAGTCAGCGCTTCCAACAGCGTGATGACGTTTCCATGGTGAGCGCTGGGCAATTCAAAGAGTCCGCTAAAGCAGAGCGCGTATTCTTTATTGAAGAACTGGATATCGATAAGAGCGAAATAAAAAATATTTTTGTCGCCGACTCTAAGAATGGCAAGCTCAGTGTTGCTGTCTCCTCAACTGGCTTCATTCAGAATGCTGAAGGTGGTGAGAAGTCCATCGTACTGCACAATGGCCGGCGCTATGAGGGTCTGCCCACGCAGCCCGACTTCAGGATTTTAGAATTCAATGAATACAGCACCAAAATTCGTAGTAAAGAGACTCTAGCTCCAGCACCACGTGATCGAGAAAAAACGATCAGCGAGTTATTTAATAACACTAGCCCTGACGCCATTAACCCAAATCGCGCCGAATTACTTTGGCGTATTGGTCTCCCTTTGATGGCTCTTGGATTGGTTCTAATTGCAATCCCACTGGCCTATGTCAACCCACGTCTTGGCAATTACACTGCCATGTTCTATGCCGTCTTAATTTATTTAATCTATAGCAATCTGCTGAACTTGACACAAAACTTCGTTTCTCAAGGGAAGGTCAGTATTTTTGTTGGTATTTGGCCAATCCATGTATTGGCACTTCTAATTGCTTTTGCTCTGATTCGAAATCGCATCAACCCCTCTTTAAAGTGGTGGCGCCGCCAATTGCCTGCTGGATTTGCTAATAAATGAAACGGCTCTTTCCCTTTATTTATGAGCGCTATTTAGCCAAGCAAATTTATGCTGCATTTGGTTTTATTTTGTTTGCACTGGTTACCTTGTTCTTGTTCTTCGATATATTGAGTGAGCTTGGATCTATCCAGGGTGGTTACACGCTACCGCTTGCGCTACTGCATGTTCTCCTCAAAGCGCCTAGTCGTATCTCAGAAATCATTCCTATTGCAGGACTGATTGGTAGTATTTACGTCTTTGCTATGCTCGCTAGCCAATCTGAATTCACAATCTTACGGATTGCTGGATTAGATGTGAAACGCGCGCTCATTACGCTCACCAAAATCTCACTCCCACTGATAGCGCTCACACTCATCATGAGTGAATGGGTTGGCCCCTTCGCCGAAGCTAAATCAGAACAAATTCGCATGAAGGCCTTGGGCTCTGCTTACTCATCGCAATTTAGAACTGGCGTTTGGGTAAAAGATCGACTGCGCGATGAAGATGGTAGCGGGCCAGTGAGGCCTGGCGTACGTTATGTCAACGTCGGTAAGGTCGATAAAGATAATGAAATCAGTAATATCCGCATGTATGAATTTGATGATACCTACCACCTGCTATCTATTAGAAGTGCTACATCAGGCCAGTTTGATGAAACTGGCATCTGGGTATTGAATGATGTTGTAGAGACTCGCTTTAAAGAAACTAAGCAAACTGATCCATTGAATGCAGTATTTTCTGCGCAGACATTTAGACACCCCATCTTGACACTGGAGTCTGAAGTGACGCCCCAGATCTTGAGTGTGTTGCTCATTAGCCCAGAAAAGATGTCTATCGTTAGTTTGGGTCGGTTTATCTCTCATCTGCGCGATAACAAACAAGATGCACAACGCCATGCCATTGCCTTTTGGAAGAAAGTGGTTTACCCCTTCACGATTTTTGTGATGCTAGCTCTAGCACTGCCTTTTGCTTATTTAAAGGTGCGCGCCGGTAGTGTGGGTATTAAAGTTTTCGGCGGGATCATGCTTGGTATGAGCTTCCAACTCTTTAATTCCTTATTCTCAAACGTTGGCCTATTGGGGTCTTGGCCAGCTCTGATGACTGCTTTAACGCCGCCCCTCCTCTACTTCCTTCTAGCGCTAGTGGGATTACGCTGGGTATCTAAAGCTTAATACCCAAAATTCATTTAGAATTTGATTTCTATATCTTTGTAGATATATAGACGGAAATCCATATGAATCTTCATCAATTTCGCTTTGTACGCGAAGCAGTTAGACAAAACTTCAACCTGACAACGGCTGCCAAAGCCCTCTTCACTTCTCAGCCTGGAGTATCTAAAGCCATTATTGAACTCGAGGATGAGTTGGGTGTGGAGGTCTTTCGCCGTCATGGCAAACGTATTCGCTCACTCACTGAACCCGGCAAAAGAATCTTAGTCTCTATCGAACGTATCTTAGATGAAGTGGAAACCTTAAAACGCGTTGGTAAAGATTTTGCAAGTCAAGATCAAGGAAGCTTGGTCATTGCGACAACGCATACGCAAGCTCGCTATGCACTTCCTAAAGTTCTGATGGAATTTACAAAACGCTTCCCAAAGGTGCGCGTCAGTATTGCGCAGGGTAATCCTGGACAAATTGCTGAGTTACTCACCCATGATCGCGCTGATATAGCAATTGCTACTGAAGGCATTGCTAACACGCCTGGAGTCCTTGCGCTACCAGGCTATCAATGGCAGCACGTTGTCATGGTGCCATTAAGTCATCCTCTACTAAATCAAGCTACGGTAACCTTAGAGGAAATTGCAAAGTATCCGATCATCACTTATGACAAAGCCTTTGCAGGCCGCAGCAAAATTGATGCTGCTTTTGCACAAAGGAACATCACCCCAGATATTATTTTGGAAGCAGTTGATGCAGACGTCATTAAAACTTATGTAGAAACGGGTATGGGCATTGGTATTGTTGCAGGCCATGCTTACGACCCTGAACGGGATCGCAACCTCAAGATAATCTCAGCAAGCCATCTGTTTGGCAACAATGTTACCCATCTAGGCGTCAAACAAGGCGCCTATCTGCGCTCCTTTGTTTATACCTTCATTGAACTCTTCTCGCCGACCTTAACAAAGAAAATCGTCGAACAAGCCATGAATAACGAATCAGATTCGTATGAGATTTAAGATTTAGTAGTAACTCAAAGACTGAACCGTCATTTGAGTGGTGCCTCGGGGCGGACTCGAACCGCCACGCCTTGCGGCACCGGATTTTGAGTCCGGCACGTCTACCAATTCCATCACCGAGGCAGGTGTTTGCAGTGGAAATCCTGCGTACTTTCATGCTTTGTTACTGCTAAGACATGAGAGTGTAACAAAAACTGACTGGCAATCGTCTACCTTTGGTCTAGAACCCTTTAAAATGAGGACTTCTAGCCAAATTATTAAAAGGAATTGCCCGTATGGCCGGCCACTCGAAATGGGCCAATATTCAGCACCGCAAAGGTCGTCAAGACGAGAAGCGCGGCAAGATTTGGACAAAACTCATTAAAGAAATTACTGTCGCTGCCAAATTAGGTGGCGGTGATATTGCTACCAATCCCCGCTTGCGCTTAGCTATTGATAAAGCGAAGGACTCCAATATGCCTAACGACAATGTGCAAAGAGCAATTGCTCGCGGCACTGGCTCGCTTGAAGGCGTGAACTACGAAGAGATTCGTTATGAGGGTTATGGTATGAATGGCGCTGCCATCATTGTCGATTGCTTGACTGATAATCGGACTCGCACGGTTGCTGAGGTTCGCCATGCTTTCAATAAAAATGGTGGCAATATGGGTGCCGAAGGATCGGTTGCCTTCCTCTTCAAGCATTGTGGCCAAATGCTATTTGCACCAGGTACTAGCGAAGATCGGCTCATGGAAGTTGCTCTTGATGCTGGCGCAGAAGATGTGATTGCACACGAGGATGGCTCGCTTGAGGTGCTCTCTCCTGTGCCTGACTTCATGAAAGTACAAGATGCGATTAGTAAAGCTGGTCTCAAGCCTGAACTAGCCACTGTTGCGATGCGTCCTGAAGCTGAGATTACTCTAGAAGGCGATCAAGCAGAAAGTATGCAAAAACTACTAGACGCCCTTGAAAATCTGGATGATGTTCAAGAAGTATTTACAAATGCAGCTCTCTAAACAGAACTTTTACTCACTATGAAAATTCTTCTCATTGGATCTGGTGGACGCGAACATGCTTTAGCCTGGAAGCTTGCCCAATCGCCTCAAGTACAAACCGTCTATGTAGCGCCCGGTAATGGCGGCACTGCTACAGCCAAACAAATTGGTGCTGGCATTGAGAATTTACCGATCACCGATTTACAAGAGCTAGCTGATTTTGCTAAACGAGAAAAGATTCATCTAACTGTAGTGGGGCCAGAGGCTCCTTTAGCTGCTGGCATTGTGGATCTCTTCCGTAATCAGGGTCTACGTATTTTTGGCCCAACGCAATTAGCGGCACAACTAGAGTCCTCTAAAGATTTTTCTAAAGCATTTATGAAGCGTCATGGTATTCCGACTGCTGATTACCAAACATTTAGTAATGCTCTGCAAGCACATGCCTACATTGATACTAAAGGTGCGCCAATTGTGATTAAGGCTGATGGCCTTGCTGCTGGTAAAGGTGTTGTCGTTTCCATGAGCTTAGATGAAGCGCATGCCGCAGTGGATATGATGCTGGCTGATAACAAATTAGGTAATGCAGGTGCACGTGTTGTGATTGAAGAATTTCTGACCGGTGAAGAAGCCAGTTTTATTGTGCTCGTGGACGGCAAAAATGTTCTGGCTTTAGCGACTAGCCAAGACCATAAACGCTTACTCGATGCGGACCAAGGTCCTAATACTGGCGGTATGGGTGCTTACTCCCCTGCTCCTGTTGTCACACCAGAAATCCATGCGCGCGCACTGCGTGAAGTAATCATGCCAACAGTCAGAGGTATGGAATCAGATGGCATTCCGTACACAGGCTTTTTATATGCTGGCCTGATGATTAGTCCTGATGGCAAGATCAAGACTCTTGAGTTCAACTGCCGCATGGGCGATCCAGAAACACAACCCATCATGGCCCGCTTACGGAGCGATCTAGTCAATGCTTTAGACCATGCTGTCGATGGCAAGCTCAATGAAGTTAATCTAGAGTGGGATCGTCGCACGGCATTAGGGGTAGTTCTAGCAGCCCATAACTATCCAGATACCCCACGTAATGGCGATATGATTAGCGGCATTCCTGAAGACACAGAAGATCAGATCACGTTTCACGCCGGTACTCGCTTACAAGATGGCAAGCTACTCACTTCGGGCGGTCGAGTGATGTGTGTAGTAGGTCTTGCGGATACCGTTCGTGGCGCGCAACAAAAGGCCTATGATGCAATTAATCAGATTCAGTTTGATGGTATGCAATATCGCAAAGATATTGGTTATCGCGCAATCAAGTAAATAGATAGGCTCACTTGACTACACAACAAACACAAATTGATATCACAGTCCTAAGAGATTATTTCTTAGGCTTGCAAGACCGCATTACTAGCGCAATAAGTGCGCTTGATGGTAAAGCCTTTATTGCTGACGAATGGCATAAACCTGAAGACAGCAAACTCAAGGGCTATGGTCGTACCTGTACTTTGGATAGCGGCAATATTTTAGAGAAAGGTGGCGTTGGCTTTTCGCATGTGCGTGGCGATCAAATGCCACCTTCCGCCTCCCATCATCGCCCTGAAATGGCTGGTCGTAGCTTTGAGGCCCTAGGTATGTCATTGGTATTTCATCCCCATAATCCTAAGGCTCCTACTACCCATATGAATGTGCGCTGCTTTATTGCACAAGCTGATAATAAAGAACCGGTCTGGTGGTTTGGTGGTGGCTTTGACCTCACTCCTTATTATGGTGTTGATGAAGACTGTAGACACTTTCATCAATCCGCTAAAGATGCTCTAGACCCTTTTGGTGAAGAGCTCTATCCTCGCTTCAAAAAATGGTGTGATGAATATTTTTATTTAAAACATCGTGATGAGCCTCGTGGGATTGGTGGAGTTTTCTTTGACGACTTCAATGAACTTGGCTTTGAAAAGAGTTTTGCAATGACCCGCGCAGTGGGTGATGCCTTTATCAATGCCTATCTACCGATCCTAAAACGTCGCTATCAAGATCCGTTCACGCCCGAAGAAAAGGCTTTCCAAGAATATCGTCGTGGTCGGTATGTTGAATACAACTTGATCTTTGACCGTGGCACCATCTTTGGACTTCACTCTGGTGGACGCACAGAGTCGATCCTCATGTCGATGCCCCCAGTAGTGCAGTGGTGGTACAACTGGCAACCCAAGCCTGGTACTCCTGAGGCCAAGCTGTATGACCACTACCTCAAGCCACGCGATTGGTTAGCTTGAACGCTCTAAAGAACATTGGCATCCTCGGGGGAACTTTTGATCCACCTCATATAGGTCACTTAAAGTTGGCTAGTCATTTTGCAAAAGTATTGCATCTAGATGAGCTCATTCTCATCCCAAGCGGTGAGCCGTGGCAAAAAGGTTCTGACATCACTCCAGCAGAAATTCGTTTTCAACTTACACAAGCTGCTGCTATTGATTTAGCCAAAGCATTTTTAGATCTCCAGATCTCCACCCAAATTGGAGTTGATCGTATGGAGATGGATCGCGCTGGACCAAGCTATACGATTGATACTGTGCAAGCGCTACGGGAACGATTTGGTCCACAGACAAGCTTAACTTGGTTGATGGGTGCGGATTCTCTGATCCAGCTACCAACTTGGGATTCTTGGAAAAAGTTGTTCAAATATGTGAACCTCGCAGTAGCCAGTCGACCCCATTTTGATTTAGCCACCCAAATGAGTCCTGAAATCGAGGAATTATTGGGGACACATCAAATAAATGATCCAGCCGCCCTTGAAAATAGCCCTGCTGGCCTCATCTATATTGATAAGAGCTTATCAATAGATCTGTCCTCTACTGAGCTGCGCAATCATTTAAAGACTTCCTCTCGTGGCCAAATTGCTTCCGAGCAAATCCCCGCACACACCTTAGAAATCATTACAAAGCTGGGCTTGTATCAGTAATCAAGCTAAGATCATCCTAAATACTAGAAAATATCATTGAGAAACCATGGACTTACGTAAATTACAACGCGTCATTATTGATGCCCTAGAAGATGTTAAAGCGCAAGATATTCGCGTTTATGACACTACCAAACTCAGCGAGCTATTTGATCGTGTGATCATTGCCACTGGCTCGAGTAATCGCCAAACGCGATCACTAGCAATGTCTGTCAAAGAAGATGTCAATACTAAAGGCGGCGAAGTCATCTCCATCGAAGGATTAGAAACGGGTGAATGGGTCTTGGTGGATTGTGGTGACATCGTTGTTCACATTCTGCAGCCAATGTTACGTTCTTACTACCAGCTAGAAGGCATGTGGGGTGCAAAACCTGTACGCGTTAAATTGGCTGGTAGCAAAGGGCTTGTCAAAGCCAGTGAACTTGAAGACGACGAGTAAGTTCATCTCGTATTATTTCCTGTCTCATTCTTTACTTTAGTGATGCGCCTAACCATTGTTTCTGTTGGTCATAAAATGCCTGATTGGGTTGCCACAGTAACCCATGACTATGTCAAACGCATGCCAGCCGATTGCAGTATTGAAGTTAAAGAGCTCAAGCCCGATCTCACGCCAGCCAAAGAGGCACTCAAAATTGCTGCTGCCATTCCGAAAGGCTCAAGGGTGATTGCCTTAGATGAGCGCGGCAAAGATCAAACAACACAGAACTTAGCAACTCAACTAGCCTCATGGCGCCAAGAGGGTTTTGATATTACCTTTTTAATTGGTGGAGCTGATGGGCTAGACCCTATCCTGAAATCAAATGCACAAGAAATATGGCGGCTTTCTAGCTTGACCTTACCACACGCCATGGCTAGAGTACTACTCGTTGAACAACTGTATCGTGCCTGGACTATCTTGCAGGGGCATCCATACCATCGTGAGTAACTCTTTATATTCTTTTATCTATCTTGCTTCACAAAGTCCTAGACGCCAAGAATTGTTAAAGCAAATGGGTGTGCGCTTTGAGATGTTAGTGCCAAGCCCAGGTGAAGATAGTGAAAGTATTGAAATTCCCCTTCCTCATGAGAAGGCTCGCGCCTATGTTGAGCGCGTTACTCTCGCGAAGAGCGCTGCTGCTTTAGAGCGCTGGCAAAAGAATGGTCTTCCATGGGCGCCGATCTTATGTGCCGATACCACTGTTAGCTTACCCAGTCATAATGACGGAGAGATTCTAGGAAAGCCTGCGGATGAAGCTGATGTTGCCCGTATCTTAAATATGCTCAGCGGCAAAATGCATGAAGTTCTCACAGCTGTTGCTCTTACTACTGATCCAAGTCAGAAACCACTTTGCGTAGTGCAGGTTTCAAGAGTGCTTTTCGCCCAACTATCGCCAGAGCAGATAGCTGCTTACATTGCTAGCGGTGAGCCCTTTGGAAAAGCAGGTGCCTATGGTATTCAAGGGCTTGGGGGTGCATTCATCCCTTCGATTGAGGGAAGTTATAGCGGTATCATGGGCTTACCTATTTATGAAACTGCAGAACTTCTAGATCGCGCTCAAGTGACACGCATATGAACGAAGAAATCCTTATTAATATCACGCCGCAAGAAACACGAGTTGCCTTAATCCAGCAAGGTGCTGTTCAGGAATTACAAATTGAACGCACACGCCAGCGTGGCATTGTTGGCAATATCTATCTTGCTAAAGTAGTTCGTGTGCTTCCAGGGATGCAATCTGCTTTTATAGAAATTGGTCTTGAGCGGACTGCTTTTATGCATGTAGCAGACATTGTCCAAAATAATCCACAAGCCCAAATTGAAAAACTGTTGTTCGAAGGTCAAACAATCTTGGTGCAAGTACTAAAAGACCCTCTTGGGACTAAAGGTGCTCGTTTAACAGCCCAACTCAGTATTGCTGGCCGCAACTTGGTTTACCTACCTCCTGCAGGCAGCGACCCTGCTACCGAAAAATATATCGGCGTATCACAGCGCATTGATCAACCAGAAGAACGTGAAGCAATTAAAGCTCGACTTGCTGGGCTGATGGCTGTCGATGAAAAAGGCGGCATTATTGTGCGTACTAGCGCTCAAGACGCTTCCGATAACGAGCTTTTGCATGACATGCATTACCTACGCACTACCTGGGAAAATATTCAAGAGGCAAAAAAACATAATGCAGCACCAAGCCTGCTGTATCAAGATCTCAGTCTGGCTGAACGTGTCTTACGCGACGTCGCCAGTGAAGATACTACCCAAATTCGGATCGACTCTGCTGAGAATTTTGAAAAGCTTAAAGTATTTACGAATCTGTATATGCCTAACCTATTGGGTAAGCTGACGCTACATCGTGGTGAGCGTGCCCTCTTTGACTTATTTGATGTCGATACTGAAATCAATAAAGCTTTGGGTCGGAGAGTAGATCTTAAGTCTGGTGGCTATCTCATGATTGACCAGACCGAATCCATGACAACTATCGATGTGAATACGGGTAGCTATGTTGGTGCACGTAATCTCGATGACACTGTTTTTAAAACCAATTTAGAAGCAGCCCAAGCGATTGCTCGCCAATTACGTTTACGTAACCTTGGTGGCATCATCATTATTGACTTTATTGATATGCTCGGTAAAGACCATCAAGAATCTGTTCTCTATGAACTCAAACGTAATCTAGAACGCGATCATGCCCGCACCTCAGTAAGCGAATTTTCTGTATTAGGCTTAGTAGAGATGACACGCAAACGGACGCGCGAGTCTTTAGCGCATATCACCTGTGAGCCCTGCGCTACCTGCATGGGTAAGGGTGAGATAAAAACTGCCCAAACAATTTGTTATGAAATCTTGCGCGAGATTGTGCGTGAGCATCGTCAATTTAATCCGCGAGAATTTAGAATCGTTGCAGCCCCTGATGTGATCGATTTATTTCTAGAAGAAGAAAATCAATTCTTAGCACAACTAGGTGACTTCATTGGTAAGCCGATCACCCTTCAAGCCGAAGGCAGCTTCCGCCAAGAGCAATACGATATTGTTTTGAGTTAACTTGACTGATTCAGTTTAATTAGGCGTTCGAGAACTGAATTCGGTGCAGGTTGGCGTAAAGGCCATCTTTTTTAATTAAATCTGCATGTGGGCCATTTTCAACAATTTGGCCATGCTCTAAAACCACAATGCGATCAGCATGCTCAATCGTAGATAGGCGATGAGCAATCACTAAAGTCGTTCTACCAGCCATCAGTCGATCTAGAGCATCTTGCACTTGGCGCTCCGATTCAGAATCTAAGGCCGAAGTAGCTTCGTCCAAAATTAAGATAGGGGCATTCTTATAAATAGCCCGAGCAATTGCCAGACGCTGCCGCTGGCCACCGGATAAACGATTGCCGTTATCACCGATTATCGAATCAATGCCTTCTGGCAGCTCTTTAATAAGGGCACCCAGATTAGCGGCCTCTATGGCCTCCATGGCCCGCCCTCGATCTATGCCTTCTTGACCAGCAGCGCCATAAGCTACGTTTGCAGCAATCGTATCGTTAAACAGAATGACATCTTGGCTCACAAAGGCAATTTGTTTTCTGACATCAGCCAAGACAATATCCTCCAAGGGAGTGTCATCCAAAAAAATATGTCCACTTGTTGGCTTAAAGAAACGCGGTAATAAATTGACTAGAGTGGTTTTACCACCACCAGATGGTCCAACAAAAGCGATCACTTCACCAGGCTTGATAGATAGATTAACTCCGCGTAAAGCATCTTGTCGACCCACCTCTTGTTCGTACGAGAATCCAACATCCTCAAAACGAATGCCACCCTTTGCCTTATCCAAGGACTTCATATTGAGCTTGCGATCCTCAGCCTCTTCTAATGGCTCATCCATCAGTCCAAAAATCATCTCAGCTGCTGTAAGACCCCGTTGCAAGGGTTGATTAATATCGGCTAAGTGCTTCAATGGAGAAATTACTAGCATCATTGCGGTGACAAAGGCTGCAAATCCACCAACAGTAGTGCCCTCAGTGGCGGACTGCATCAAGGCAATCACCAATACCACTGACAAAGCCATCGAGGCGATCAGCTGGGTTATGGGCTGATTCAAGCCACCTGCTACAGCTGACTTAAGAGCAAACTGGCGCAGCCGATCCGCCTTCTCCAGAAAGCGCTTCATTTCATATTGTTCAGCGCCATGAACCTTAACAATCTTATAACCTGCAGAAGCTTCTTCAACGATGTAGGCTAGATCACCTGTGAGTGTTTGCTGTTGACGATTAAGCGACCTTAAGCGGTGGTTAACCTTGCTCATAACGAAAGCTATCACTGGAAAAATCATTAATACAACGAGTGTCAATTGCCAGTTTAAATAAATCAGATAACCCATTAAACCGATAACTGTGAGCGTATCACGCACTAAGCTAATTAACATTCCACCCATAATGGAAAGAACATTATTCACCTCAAACACGACTGCATTAATTAAATTGGATGCGGAGTTCTTTTGGAAGAAAGTTGTCCTCGCATGCAGCAATGTTTGAAACATTTGCTCACGTAGTTTGAGGAGAACTGAATTAATCACGCGTGACAATAAATAATTAGAAAAGAATTGCGCCAAACTGCGGACCATTGCTAGGCCAACTAAGAAAACAGGTACCTGCCAGAGCTTGCTATTGAGCTGACCTGTAAAACCACGATCAAACAACGGCTTCATCAAAGCAGGAATCGAGGTCTCAGCTGCTGCCACAAAGGCCATGGCCACCAAAGACCCAATAATCAGGCGAATATGGGGTCTAAGGTAGGTAATTAAGCGATTTAGGGCAGTACGGTCTTGAGCATTCATATAATGAATTATGCCCACCTTATCAGTCATACTCATCACCCGCAATGAAGAGGCCAATTTAGACGATTGTCTAGCCTCCCTGGAAGGCATTGCCCAGCAGATCGTTGTGGTCGATACGGCTAGCTCTGACCGTACCCTCGAAATAGCCCAAAAATATGGGGCTCTGATTGCCAGCCCAACCGATTGGCCTGGTTTTGGCCCCCAAAAGAACCGTGCCTTAGACCTAGCCACTGGGGAATGGGTGCTCTCCCTAGATGCGGATGAAAGACTGACACCCGCCCTTCGAACCGAAATTCTGACTGCTATTCACCATAGTGCCCAGGTGAACTGCTTTGCCATTCCACGCCTCTCTTGGTATTGTGGCCGCTTTATCCGTCATTCTGGTTGGAATCCTGACTATGTAGACCGTCTCTTTAAACGCGGCACCGCCAGATTCTCCGATGACTTAGTACATGAGAGATTAATTCCACAGGGGCAAGTGGCTAAGCTCAAAAACCCGATGTTGCATTACAGCTTCATGAACTATTCCCAAGTTCTGCAAAAGTTAGATCGCTATTCCACTGCATCTGCGCAGCAAGCTTTTGCCAAAGGTAAAACAAGCAATCCTTTCAAAGCAGTTCTTCATGGCTTTTGGGCCTTCTTTCGCACTTATATTATTCGCGCTGGCTTCTTGGATGGTGCACAAGGATTTGCTTTAGCAATTTCTAATGGGCAAGGCACTTACTATCGTTATATCAAATTGTGGCATCTTCATCAGGATGCTGATAAATGATTTCGATTTTGTTGGCCACTTATAACTGGCCACAAGCGCTCAAACTTTGCCTAGAGTCTCTTGCGACACAAACTGATCGTAATTTTGAAATCATCATTGCCGATGATGGCTCTACCGATAGCACCAAGCAAGTCATTGAGCAGTTCATGGCATCTTCTACCCTAGCGATTGAGCACCTATGGCAAGAGGATCGCGGATTTCGGAAAACTATCATTCTCAATCAAGCCATTACTGCTGCACATGGTGACTATTTAATATTTCTAGATGGTGACTGCATTGTGCAACCCGATTTTGTTGCCCGCCATCGGCAATTAGCGCAAGCAGGATGCTTGGTTACTGGTAGTCGAGTGCTCCTGGATGAAAAACTCACTCAAGAACTGATTGTTTGGCCTCATTGGGATTTTGAACGCTTTAACTCCAGCCTACTAAGCGCGCGCCTGACTGGTGGTATTAATAAATATTGGCCTCTCAAGATTAAGTTTGGTAATGGCTCGTGGCGAGATTACAAAAAATTTGTCTGGCGCCGTATTAAAGGTTGCAATATGGCTTGCTGGAAAGCAGATGCTGAGGCAATTAATGGTTTTGATGAGACGATGACTGGCTGGGGTCATGAGGATGCTGATTTTATATTTCGCTTACAACGTCACCGGATTGTTCGTAAATCAGGATCGTGGGCTACTGAAGTCCTGCACCTCTTTCATCGCATTCATGATCAAAGCAACGCTGCCCAGAATGCCCGTCGTGTCCGCGAGAAGATCCTAGCGAAGGCTATGTAAGTAAATGACTGCTTTCTCAGACCTTAAACCTAAAAAAGTATTATTCATTGCTACTCGGCAAATTGGCGATGTCTTAGTCACTACCCCGCTGATTAGCAAGGCTAGGGAACTCTGGCCAAATGCAGAGTTTCACTTTCTAGGCTATCGGGGCAAGCTGGATATGCTTTACGGCAACCCTGACATCACTGAGATCATTGAAAGCTCAGACCGCCCTGGTTTTGGTGAATATCTTTCTCTCTTTAATCGATTATTTCAGCGCTATGACTTAGCCATCATTACTCAGCCTAGCGACCGAGCTTATATTTACGGCTTAGTTTCTGCTTTCAGAAGAGTCGGCGTTTTAGGTGGGCACCCTCAAGGTAAAGATATAGAAGATAAATCCAAGAGAAGTAAAAGCGAAAAACAAAATGCTTGGAAGAAATTTATCTGCCTACATACGGTCAATGTGGATTACTTTAATCAACACGTGATTGCAGAAAAACTGCGCTTACTTGAAGTCTTTTTCAGAAACCCAGCGGACTTGTTTAGGAAGCCAATTGCTGTTACCCCGCCTGATGGTGAAGCCCTCACACCAGGAATTGCCAATGCGCTGGTCCAACCTTACGTGGTCATTCATCCAGGCCCCCTGACTGCATATAAACGTTGGCCACTAGCACATTGGCAACAACTCATTACTTACTTAGTAAAAAAAGATCTGCAGGTGGTATTGAGTGCCTCCCCTGCTAAACAAGATGTGCAACTGAATCACGACATCCTATCTCTTTTAGATGATGTGACAGCTGCAAAAGTCATTAACACTGCAGGTAAGTTATCAATTCCACAAGCCGGCACACTGTTGCGCAGCGCTGCTCTGTACATTGGTGTTGATACTTCCATTACCCATTTGGCTGCTGCTTGCAACACTCCTACAATTACATTATTTGGCGCAACGCCACCAACAAACTTTGGTCCTTGGCCTAATGGATTTATTGGTGAACAACCTTATGAACTCCGGGCCCGTACGCAAACTGTTGGGAATGTCACTATCTTGCAAGGTCCCGGTGAATGCGTGCCGTGCCGCAAAGCAGGCTGCCTTGATCGCGCTGATAGCAATAGTGAGTGCTTGGATTTCCTAGAGCCTAATCAAGTTATTACTGCAATTGAGCAGGTGATCAAACTGGCTTAGTGGTATTGAACCTCTACGGGGTCTTTTTGTTTTGAGGCCAGCAATTGATTGAGGCTATGCAGGCAAGCGTCATCAGGATAAATGCGCAACTCTTCTGGGAATTGCATTAAGCAAGCGCCACCACTCGTAGTCACGGCAGCGGTAAGCATTAAACCCTTCACGCCATCATTAGAGCCTGGCATTACTGGAGGGGGAGTACCTTTCTTTGGATCTCTGACACGATTGGTCATTAAATAAGGTCCAATTTGACTGCGTAGCATTTTGAGGTCAATTGCAGAATCAATACAGACGTGGACGTTCCGGGCAAAACGCATACGCGCTCCCGTAATATCCATCACTGCTTCGGAGACAACGCGCATACCGCCCGAGAATTTATCTGGTGTGACATTAACCTTAGCCACCAGCATCTCATCTTCTTTGAGCCAGGAGCGATTTGGTTCATAAACTTCGCTGTATAGAGTCACCTCAATAGCAGCACTACCATCATCAATCGTCGCGATCATCATGCGACCCCGTTGACCTGTCAGCATCCGAGCTGAAGTAATGATGCCAGCAATCAACTGATCTTTACCTTCGGCTACCTTAGCCAAAGGTTGGCGGATGAAGTGTGCTGTCTCATCACGATAAGCATCAAACATATGTCCAGTGAGACAGAGACCCAGTGCAGTCTTTTCTTCTTGCAGGCGTTTTTTCTCAGACCAAACGGGCTCACGTACCAACTCTGGAAGATGTCGATCTTCTTCGCCAGCAGCCTCAAATAAACTCACTTGATGAATAGAAGCTTCAGCCTGCTCCGCAGCTTCAATTGCTCTTGCCAAAGAAGCTAGCAGTGTGGAACGAATGTCATAGAGGTTGCCACCCGTGGGAACTGAATCACGATAGAGGCTATCAAATGCACCAGCCCGCATTAGTGCTTCAATGGCGCGGCGGTTAACTTGCCTGCGATCAACACGCGCACAAAAATCAAATAGGTCTTTGAATGGTCCGCCAGTTTCACGGGCTTTGACAATCGCTTCAATTGCTGCCTCGCCTGTACCTCTGACAGCACCTAAGCCATATCGAATGTGACTAATTGACGCATCTGGCGCTGCATCAGGAGCGCGCAAGGGTGTGAAATCGTATACACCGGTATTGATATCCGGTGAGAACACCCGAATCTGATTTGCCAAGCAATCGTCATACAAAATCTTCACCTTATCAGTGTCATCCATAGCCAGTGATAAGTTGGCTGCCATAAATTCAGCTGGGTAGTAGGCTTTGAGCCAAACTGTTTGATAAGCCAAGAGTGCATAAGCAGCAGCGTGGGATTTGTTAAATCCATAGCCTGCAAAACGCTCCATTAAGTCATAGATCTCGTTTGCTTTGCCCTCACTAATGCCACCTGCTTTTGCACCATCACTAAAGATCTTGCGATGCTGCGCCATCTCTTCTGGCTTTTTCTTGCCCATAGCACGACGCAACATATCAGCGCTACCTAATGAGTAACCACCAATCATCTGGGCCATCTGCATCACCTGCTCTTGATAGACCATGATGCCGTAGGTCTCACGCAGCACTGATTCAATCCGCGGATCTGGATACTCTACTTTTTGACGACCATGCTTACGCTCAATAAACTCCGGAATCAGATCCATTGGGCCTGGGCGATATAAAGCAACGAGCGCAATGATGTCTTCAAAACGATCAGGTTTGGCTTCCCGAAGCAAGCTTTGCATACCGCGGCTTTCTAACTGAAAGACTGCAACGGTATTGGCTTTCTTGAGAACCTCAAATGCTTTCTCATCATCCAGCGCCATATCGCTGATTGTCCAATTCTTGCGATCGGTATGAAGCGCTTTAATCCAGCGCTCTGCCGCAGCCAAAATGGTCAGCGTGGTCAAACCCAAAAAGTCGAACTTCACTAAGCCAATTGCTTCGACGTCATCTTTATCAAACTGACTAATGACAGAGCTACTATCTTGATCCTTACTCTCTTGCGTATAGAGCGGGCAAAAATCCGTCAGGCGCCCAGGGGCAATTAATACACCGCCGGCATGCATACCAACGTTACGAGTCATGCCCTCTAATTGCTGCGCTAGAGAAAGGAGTTGACGCACCTCATCCTCATTCTTCTCGCGTTCAGCCAATTGCTTCTCTTCTTTTTTAGCCATTTCAATCGTCATGTATTGACCTGGCTTATTTGGAATGAGCTTAGCGATCCCATCAACGAAGTTATAGCCCTGCTCTAATACACGCCCTACGTCCCGAATCGCTGCACGTGCTGCCATCGTTCCAAAGGTAGCAATTTGACTCACCGCATCTTTACCGTATTTATCTTTGACGTACTGAATCACACGGTCACGGCCGTGCTGGCAAAAGTCGATATCAAAGTCGGGCATCGATACCCGCTCTGGATTTAAGAAGCGCTCAAAGAGTAAGTTATAACGCAATGGATCAAGATCTGTAATGCCTAAGGAATACGCGACCAAGGAGCCTGCACCGGATCCACGGCCAGGGCCCACCGGTACGCCATTATTTTTTGCCCAGTTAATAAAGTCTGCCACGATTAAGAAGTAACCCGGAAATCCCATTTGAGAAATGGTCTTTACTTCGAATACCAAACGTTCGTGATAACGCGGCATCTCTTTGGCGCGCACTTCTCCATCCGGGAAGTTTCGTTCCATGTGACGCTCTAGACCAACTTCAGAGAGTGCTAAGAGATATTCATCAAGGGTAATTCCGGGAGGTGTTGGGAAGTCAGGTAAGCGTGGTTGACCCAGTACAAGTGATAAGTTACAACGCTTGGCAATTTCAACAGAGTTCGCTAATGCAGCAGGTAAATCAGCAAAACGCTTTTCCATTTCTGCTTGGGTTAAAAAGTATTGTTCATCGTTAAATTTCTTAGTGCGGCGTGGGTTACCTAGTAACTCACCCTCAGCAATGCAGACCCTAGCCTCATGGGCTATGAAATCCGTCTTTTTCATGAACTGCACTGGGTGGGTTGCCACCACTGGTAGATTGAGCTCAGCAGCCAAATGACAGGCTAGCTGGAGTTGCTTCTCGTCCTGCTGATTGCCCCCACGCTGGAGTTCAATGTAAAAAGACTTGGGGAACAGTTTTGCGTAGCGTCTTGCAGCAATCTTGGCTTGATCTTCTTGACCTGCTAATAAAGCAGTCCCTATCTCGCCTTGGCGTGCACCCGATAAGGCAATCAATCCATAAGTCAGGGTTCTTTTAGCGCTCTTATCTTCGGCTTTAGCTGAAGGCTCACTAAACCATGCGGAGTCCACTTCAGCACGACCGCGCGATTGGTTCTCTAAAGAAGCTCTACTGAGTAATTCACAAAGATTGAGATAACCAGAATGATTTTGTACTAAGAGTAATAAACGATGGGGTTGATCTGGGTCTTGGGGATTGCTCACCCAAACATCGGCACCGGTAATCGGTTTAATACCAGCAGCACGGGCTGCCGTATAAAAACGTACTAATCCAAATAAATTACTGAGATCAGTGAGGGCTAAGGCGCCCATTTCGTCTTTGACGGCAGCAGCAACCGCATCGTCAATACGAACGATTCCATCCGTAATCGAAAACTCGGAATGAAGACGAAGATGTACAAAATGGGGTGAAGCCATGAGATGATTTTAGCTGTGTCTATATTGAAAAACCCCTCATCCCCAGCCGACGGCTACCGCGGGCGATTTGCCCCCTCTCCTACTGGTCCGCTTCACGCGGGATCCTTGCTTGCCGCCCTTGGAAGCTGGTTAGATGCCCGTAAAAATGGGGGTAAATGGCTACTCAGAATCGAAGATTTAGATACCCCCCGGTGCATCCCTGGGGCTGACCAGCAAATCCAAGCCCAACTCCTTGCCTGTGGCCTTTCTTGGGATGAAGATCTCAGCTATCAATCTTGGCGCCAAGATCTCTACCAAGCTGCTTTAGAACGCCTGGGTAGACTTCACTTACTCTATCCCTGCGCCTGCTCTCGGCAAACCATTGCAAATACCCTAGCTGAACTAAGCGTAATGACTCCTCGCAATCAGGAGATAGTCTATCCGGGAACTTGTCGACCCAATGCCTTGGAGATCAAATCAGCAGAATTATTAAATACGCCCAAAGTTGCCTGGCGACTCGCTCTTCCCCAAAATTGCCACATTGATTTTGAGGATTTAGCACTGGGTCAGCAAAGCCAAGACCTCAATCAGGAAGTAGGTGATTTTGTACTGCGCAGAAACGATGGCCTATTCACCTATCAACTTGCAGTGGTGGTAGATGATGCTCAGCAAGGCATTACGCATATTGTGCGCGGCGAAGATTTACTTAGCAATACTGCACGGCAAATACATCTACAAAAGGCATTGGGATATCACACACCACAATACTTGCATCTCCCTCTAGTGCTTGATGAGCATGGGGAGAAATTGAGTAAGCAAACTTTAGCAACTCAGATTAATACCCAAGATGAGACGCATGCTCTTGCAGAATTACGCAAGGCAGCAAAACATTTAGGATTAAGAAATTTGCCTGATGGTGAAAATGTCACCATTGCAGGGTGGCTCTTAGCAGCCACTCGTGCTTGGGGAAGTTAATGAACTACTTTATTTCTTTTTAAAGCCGCCCAACAAAGCCCCTACCGTAGGCTTAGCAGGCACGATACCTACCTTTTTTTCCTCTGGCTTGGCACCCTCTGCTGATTGTGGTGCAGCAGTTGGTTCATAAGGCTTGTAGAAAAATGGGTCAGACATTTTTGCTGGTGCGCTACTGCTTGTTGCAGCACTTCTTGATGGGGCGCTACTTGAAGGTGCTCTGCTTTGTGAAGGAGCGCCTTCAGGCAAAGGTTTAACCTCTAACTTACGCTTCATCAATTTTTCGATGTCATCTAGTAAACGTTTTTCGCTTGCATCTACTAATGCAATCGCATCACCCGTGCTACCGGCACGACCGGTACGGCCAATACGGTGAATAAAATCTTCAGCACTGAAAGGCAATTCGTGATTAATCACGCAGGGCATATCCGGAATATCTAGACCACGGGCTGCAACATCAGTTGCGACCAAGGCTTCGATGGTGCCTGATTTAAACGCATCTAATGTAAGGGTACGTTCACCCTGGCTCTTGTCACCATGAATCGCGCCAGCTTTAATACCATCGCGCTCCAGTGCACGAGATAACCTGGCGCAGCCCAAACGACTATTAGTAAAAATAATGCATTGACGCGATAAACCTTGGCGGGTACGCTCTTCTAATACTTTGACAATCGCCCGTTGCTTATCAGTCGAGGCAACCATATGCACTACTTGCTTGACCGTATCAGCGGCGGCATTTTGACGCGCCACCTCAATGGTTACTGGAGTGCGCAAATAGCTTTGTGCCAGTTTTTTAATCTCTGGCGAGAAGGTTGCCGAGAACAATAGGGTTTGTCTTTGCGCCGGGATCAAATTAATAATGCGTTGCAGATCAGGTAAGAAACCCATATCGAGCATACGGTCAGCTTCATCCAAAACCAGAATTTCTACTTGGGATAAATTGGCTACTTTTGAACCGATGTGATCCAGCAAACGACCTGGTGTCGCGATGAGGATTTCAATACCGTTACGCAAAATGGCAACTTGCTCTTTCATATCCACACCACCATAGACCACGGCAGCACGTAAATCAGTATGTTTGGAATAACTCGCAGCATTCTCAGCAACTTGTACAGCTAACTCTCTAGTCGGTGTGAGCACTAAAGCGCGAATCGGATGGCGTGCAGGTGAAGCGCTATTACTAGCATGGCGCAAAATCTGCTGGATGATTGGCAAAACAAAGGCCGCTGTTTTACCAGTACCAGTCTGCGCTGCACCCATCAAATCTCTACCCGCTAGAACATGCGGAATAGCTTGCGCTTGAATCGGAGTGGGAATGGTGTAGCCCTGCTCAGATACTGCCTTTTGAATCTTCGGATCTAAACCAAAATCAGCAAAAGTGATTGTTGCCGGAGGAGCAGTGTCAGTAACGCTAGGGGTACTCGGAGCGACTGTGTTATCAGCCCCTGTAGTAGAAGTTATTTCAGTATCAGTATTTATCAAGGTAACTTACAGAATGGCGGCAATGCCGGCCTTAGCGGTTTCAGCATCCTCCGCCGATTTAACGCCGGAAACGCCGACTGCGCCGATGGTATGCCCATTTACCTCGATATTGACGCCACCCTCTAGCATGCCCGATACGTGCGGGGCAGATAAAAAAGCATGGCGACCATTATTAATAATTTCTTCGTAAACACGAGTCTCACGTTTACCCATTGCTGCTGTACGTGCTTTTTCTTGAGCGATATAGGCAGACAAAGGAGCGCAACCATCACGACGAATTAAACCCAACATATGACCGCCCTCATCACATACGGCAATCGTCACTGCTAAATTATTTTTGGCAGCATGTTGATCTGCTGCATTCAAAATCTTTTGAACATCAGCTTGAGTTAAGTAATGTTTAGTAGCTAACATGTTTGATCTTTCTGTCTTGAATATGGTGTATCTAATCTGTGCACTTTTATATAAGTACTTGAATTATAAGGGGTGCAGCCCGATTAACCCTGGGGAACCTTACTCCTCATGCCTTAAGCTGCCCCAAGCTATCCTAAGTACCTCTTATTTAAGGAACTCTTGGGCAGCAACCACCCCGCTTGCCTTGGGTTTATAGCCCATAGAACCCAGACTCATCTCTACGCCACTTAAGGCAGCCATGAGGTTGAGTTCATTACAGTCGCCCAAATGTCCAATGCGAAATGCCTTACCTTTGATCTTGCCAAGGCCAGTACCCAAAGAGAGATTGAACTTCTCTAGAGCGTGTTTACGGAGTACATCTGCATCCATGCCTTCAGGCGTCGCAATACAAGTAAGTACCGGTGAATAGCAATCCTTATCTTGACACTGAATCTCAAGACCCCAAGCATTCACGGCCTCACGACAAGCTGCGGCTAAACGTTGATGACGCGCAAAAATGGTGTCGAGACCTTCCGCCATCATCATGTCCATGGCTTCATGTAATCCATACATCAAATTAGTACTTGGTGTAGTTGGCCAGAAACCATTTTTATTCGATTCGAGGATTTCATCCCAAGCCCAATACGCCTTAAGCATTTTATTGCTCTTGCTAACCTCAATTGCCTTAGCTGATAAAGCATTAAAGCCAATACCAGGGGGTAGCATCAAGCCTTTTTGTGAGCCAGAAATAGTGACATCAGCGCCCCACTTGTCATGCTCGTAGTCTGCTGAACCCAAGCCAGATACGCTATCAACTAATAACAAAGCAGGATGCTTTAAGGAATCAATTGCTTTGCGAACATTGGCAATATTAGATGTCACCCCAGTAGACGTTTCGTTATGCACTACGCAAACTGCCTTAATCTCATGCCCAGTGTCTTTACGTAAACGCTCTTCAATCACTGCAGCATCGACACCCCAACGCCAAGAATCTTGTCCAGTCTTACCAACGACTTCAACATCAAGACCAAGACGCTTACCTAATGCGCGCCATAAATTTGCAAACTGACCAGTTTCATAAAAGAGCACTTTGTCACCGGGACTGAGAACATTGACTAATGCGCCTTCCCATGCGCCAGTGCCAGAAGCCGAATAAATAATGACGGGTTGATTGGTCTTAAAAATCTTTTTAATGCCATCTAAAACCTTTAAACCAAACTGACCAAACTCAGGACCACGATGGTCGATGGTTTGATAGCTAATCGCACGCAACACGCGTGGCGGAACTGGACTTGGGCCAGGAATATGTAAGAAATGGCGTCCAGATGCATGGTTATCGAGTTTGAGCATGTTTTGTCTCGCTGATGTGGGGTTAAATAATCCCCATAGTGTAAGACAATTTATGCCAGTTTTCTATTTTGTATACAAATTATTCATATAAAACCTTAAAATAAAGCGATTATTTAGTATTTAAAGGCAATATTTTTGCTTTATGATGACTTATTAACACTTTTGTATACAAATTTAAGGGCTAGGGAACTACAACATGGCGGTGATAGAACAGCCGAATTCGCAGAACTTGCATGAAGCCATCTTCCAAAAGCTCAGACTACTTTTGGTTGAAGGCAAGATTGCTCCTGGCAGCAAACTCAATGAACGAGAATTGGCTGAGAGCTTAAATGTTTCTCGCACCCCTATTCGGGAAGCAATTCGTCGCTTAGCAGCAGATGGCTTAGTAGAGCTCATCGCCAACCGTGGTGCAATTGCTGTGCAACTCAGCCCTGAGGATGTGATTCATACCTTTAATGTGATTGCAGACTTGGAAGGTTTCTCTGGTGAGTTGGCCGCAAATAATATTAGTGATGCCGCCCTCTCTGAATTAGAAGCCCTTCAATATGAAATGATGGCATCTTATGCCCGTCGTGATTTGTCTTCCTATTACAAGCTGAACTTACGCATTCATCATTTGATTAATCAGGCAGCCAATAACCCTGTGCTTGCTCAGCTCTTCTCTCAAGTAAATGCTCGGATTGAAGCATTGCGCTTTAGATCTAACCAAGATGGCGTTAAATGGGAAAAGGCTGTTGAGGAACACCAAGAGATGCTCGATGCCCTCAAAGCACGAGATAGTGTCCGTATGCGCAAAATCATGGTCCAGCATGTGCAGAATAAACGTGATGTCGTCGTGCAGTTGCTCAAAGCTGAAACTAAGCTAGTAGAGATAGTTAAATGAACAAGCCTCTTGATCTCAAAGAGCTGATGGTGGATCAAGTGCTACTCGCCAAACGTTTGCGTCAGGAGACTTCTGGGGAAGTGATGATCGATACCGCTAGCCGTGGTCGTTACGCTACTGACGCTTCTATTTACCAAGCCATGCCAGTAGCGGTATTTATACCGAAGACTGCGCAAGATATTGCAAGTGCAATCGAGATTGCAGCAGAGCTTGGTGTGCCAGTATTACCTCGTGGTGGTGGCACTAGTCAGTGTGGACAAACCACTGGTGCAGCTTTGGTCATCGATAACAGTAAATACTTCAGAAATCTTCTTGATATCAATATTGACAAGGGCTATGCAGAAGTTGAACCCGGCATGGTGCTGGATCACCTTAATAGCTCACTTAAAAAACATGGCCTGTGGTATCCAGTAGATGTTTCGACTGGTGGACAAGCAACGATTGGTGGCATGGCAGGTAATAACTCTTGCGGTAGTCGTTCGATTGCTTACGGCAATATGGTGCATAACGTTTTGGGTATTGATGCTTGGTTAGCTGATGGCAGAGTTGGTGAATTTGGCAACTATGCAAATAGCTCTGGGGTCGCCAAACAATTGGGTGACTTTGTTAAAGGCTTAGCCAATACCCTTCAGCCGGAGATTGAGGCACGCTTTCCGAAGGTACTACGACGCGTTGCAGGTTACAACCTCGATATCTTCCACCCTCAAAGTGAACTGCCTTATACCCAAGATGGCAGCGTGAATCTTTCGCACCTGCTAGTGGGTAGCGAAGGCACGCTAGCGTATTTCAAATCCCTAAGACTCAAATTATCCACATTGCCACAACACAAAGTGCTCGGCATTGTGAACTTTGCCAGTTTCTACAAGGCAATGGATAGTGCCCAGCATATTGTGAAACTGGGCCCCACTGCGGTGGAGTTAGTGGATCGCACCATGATTGATTTGGCGCGCAGCAATCCTAGCTTTCAGAAGACGATTGAAACCGCCTTAATAGATCACACTGCGCAGACACCTGAAGCAATTCTACTCGTGGAGTTTTCTGGTGAAACGCATGCGCCACTACTGGATAAACTCAAAGCTCTGCAAGAGCTGATGAGTGACTTAGGTCTGCCGGGCTCAGTAGTACCAATGGCTGATGCTCCATTGCAAAAGAATTTATGGGAAGTTCGTAAGGCTGGCCTGAATATCATGATGAGTCTTAAGGGTGACGGCAAGCCAGTGAGCTTTATTGAGGACTGCGCAGTACCACTAGAGAGTTTGGCTGATTACACCCAAGCATTAACAGAGGTCTTCTCTAAGTATGGATCCAGAGGCACCTGGTATGCCCATGCCTCTGTTGGTACATTGCATGTGCGCCCTATTTTAGATATGCGCAGAGATGGCGCTCAGAAGATGCGCGCTGTAGCAGAGGAAGCTTCAGAGTTAGTGCGTAAGTACAAAGGTGCTTATAGCGGTGAGCACGGGGATGGTCTATGCCGTGGTGAGTGGATCTCTTGGCAATTTGGCCCGAAGATCACCGAGGCCCTTTCAGAAATCAAATATGCTTTTGATCCCAAGGGATTATTTAATCCCGGCAAGATTGTGAATCCACCCAAGATGGATGATGCAAGCAACTTTAGATTTGCGCCGAATTACAAAGTGATTGCCTTACAACCAGCGCTAGATTGGTCTGCTTGGAATGT
>Ga0304729_1000637_pt1 | contig 25222 bp, 14 predicted proteins | sample C_131016_MF_Meta_FD_190475 | JGI IMG/M metagenome (GOLD analysis project Ga0304729, IMG submission 190475) | Freshwater microbial communities from Lake Croche, Canada to study carbon cycling - C_131016_MF_MetaG (v2) (version 2) | ecosystem: Environmental > Aquatic > Freshwater > Lake | place... | reverse complement strand
ACAATCGCCTTCTTAGACCCCTATCTAATTGATTATTAATAATTTATAAAAATATTATTTAATTGTTATCAACCAAAATCATAGGCTAAACCCTAAAAACTGCAGTTTTTAATTACTCCCATTTTTTGCCTCTATTTTCCTAGCTTTATTGGATCAAATTCTCCATTAAAAATAGTAAAAATGACCCTTTTAGCCCTTGATCTATCATTTATTCATAACCCATTTGTAGAAATCATACTTCGAACCCTTGCCGTATACACTTTTATGATTTTAGCCCTTCGCATTTTTGGAAAAAAGGAATTGGCTCAATTGTCTGTTATTGACTTGGTTTTCATCCTTTTGATCAGCAATTCGGTACAAAATGCTATGGTTGGTCCTGATACCTCCCTAGATGGAGGGTTGATTGCCGCAGGCTCCCTATTCTTGGCCAATTATACCTTAAAACAGGTATTGTACCGAAGCAAAAAAATTAGCCAATTGATTCAAGGGGAAGCCATTTTGCTCATTTATGAAGGGGCAGCCAACATGGAGAATTGCAAAAAAGCAGAAATTACGATTGAGGAATTGGAGGCTGCCGTTAGAGAGCATGGCGCCAGAGACATTCAAAAAGTGGATCTAGCCATTTTAGAAGTAGATGGGAACATTAGTGTAATTAGTAGCGATTACCAAACCAAGTCCAAGGTATCGCATCCTCGTAAACATAAATTTAAAGGTAGATTGAATCAGAACTAAAAGTCTTTGACATTGCCCGTTCTTTTTAAGACACCCCATACTTGTAACTCCCCTTTGATGGCACGCTTGATGGCTTTAAAAAATACATACATCATTAACCATCTATAAATTAAACGTTGAGGTACCAACCATATTAATTTTACAGGATTTTCTTTTTCAAAAGCAAAAGCGATGGAGGCAATCAGTGCATCCACGATCACATAAATCAAAAAGTAGAAGCCAATTTTTCCTGCATTGCCTGTTAGCAAAGCGATGACCATTAAGAAATCGGCCATGGGGGAGAAAAATGGAATGATGTATTTAAACAACAACATATCTGGCAATGCCACCCAACCTAGGGATTTGTTTTTATTGCTAAACAACATATCCCTATGTTTCCAAAAAGTTTGCATCACACCAAAACTCCATCTTACTCTTTGCTTCATGAATTGTTTTAAATGCTCAGGCACTTCGGTATAAGCATAGGCCTTGGATTCATTCACAATAAGGTACCCTGCTTTTAAAATACGCATGGTAATGTCACAATCCTCGGCCAAAGTGTCTGCTGTAAAACCACCAGCTTCCATAATTGCATCTTTCTTAAATGCCCCAATGGCACCAGGTATTACAGTAATCGCATTTACATAAGCAAACCCTTTACGATCAAAATTTTGACTAGTAATATATTCAATGCTCTGCCACTTGGTTAATAAGTTTACTTCATTGCCCACAATTACCGAACCCGCTACGGCACCTACTTCCTGCCCTTCTTTGTTAAATGGATTTACAAAATTACGCATCAATTTAGACACTGCATCACTTGCCAATTTAGTATCAGCATCTATACAAACTACATAGTCCGCTTGCGATTGGGAAATACCATAAGCCAAGGCAGTGGCTTTTCCTCCATTCAATTTTGTAAATACTTTTACCAACACATTATTTTCAAAAGCATTTTTTACTTTCTCAAAAGTTTGATCACTACTTCCATCATCAACAAAAATGATTTCAAAATTTGGATAATCGCATTTTAGTAAATTATAGATGGAACTCACTGCATTCACTTCTTCGTTATAGGCTGGAACAATAATGGATACAAAAGGATGGGGTAATGAACTTTCTAATTGGGCAAGGGCAGAAGTTCTTTGTTTTTCTAATACTGCCATCACTCCTATTATTAATATTCTAATGGTACTCAGGGCCAAGAAGATCATGAACAGCGCAAAAAAGAAATTCCCTCCTAAGTATGCGCCTTCGGCTAATAAATAATTTATCTGCAACCAATAATATTCTTTTCCCTTGGGCGTGGGTGGCATTAATTCTTCTGGTTTTTTATGGAGTAAATCGGCCACCGAGGTAAACGTATATCCTTGCGCTCTAAAATACCTGATGATTTTCCCTGTCGCATTCACTGTATTTTCTCTATCTCCTCCAGCATCATGCAATAAAATAATACTGCCTGCGATAGATGTATCTTCTGGATTGCCTGTATTTGTTTTTTTCAAATAATCTTTAACTACGCGATCAAATATGGTGTCATTCCTATATTCATTAATAGGTATTTGCCAATCTTCTGGATCGATGCTCTCTCCTACAGTGATGTAGTTTTTCTTTCTACTTAGTGCAATGGGGGCCAATTCCTCATACTTTCCTGGTTCACTATCTGCATTGAATGGTGCTCTAAATAAAATGGTACTATGGCCTGTGATACACTCTATTAATAATTGTGTGGCATCCATTTCAAGTGATGCTCTTTGATTGCTCACCAAACTCATGTCAGGATGCGTAAAAGTATGGTTGCCTATTTCATGTCCTTCTTTGAAAATTCTTTTTATTAATGGGATATTATTTTCTGCTTGATAGCCTACCACAAAAAATGCTGCAGGTACATGGTAATAAGCCAGGGTATCTAAAATTTGACGCGTGTATTTAGGATCAGGTCCATCATCAAAAGTTAACACTAATTTTTTCTTGGTGGTAGCGCCAAATCTTCGAATCACATAAGTGGAAGGCAGTTTGTCATAATACTCCTCACTGATCAACATGGATACCGAATCTATTTCACTTCTGATATAACCATCTTTAGGCGATGCTATAATATCCAATACCTCTCCTTCTCCTACAAAATCTGGCGCGCTTCCTGCCTTGATTTTATTAAACTCAACAAAATTAAATTTTTTCAACGCTGTTTTGGTCATGGGTTGATTGTAAAAAGACCATAACCTTACATCCTCTCCGCCCAATCGCCAAAGTGCGGTTCCAGCCAAATTGTATTCTGTAGCAAATCTTATTGAATTAAAATTGGTGGCTGCATCTACAAAATAAACTTGATGTAAGAAGTTTTCACTATCATAATACTCATAGTCTAAATTGTAAGTGTCATTGTCGTAATCAATGCTAGCTTCACTACTTTTTGCATTAGCAATGGCTTGTTGGTAAGTGACGTCTGCAACACTGATGATTTTTTTATTTTTTGTTTTCCAGTCGTGACCAAAAGCAGGTAAAGCAAGAATTACTTTATTGGCAGGTACTTTTTTGGCCACATCAACAACAGCTGCTTCTATCCATTTTTGAGAGCTATTGGGTCCAGGTTTGGTTTCAGCATGGTGCTGGTCATAAGCCATTAAGATTAGATAATCGTTGTACTTACTTAAAGCATTATAATTGTAATCGTCATTGAATGGAATCACATCCTGAGAAACCAATAAATCATTCGCATGTAATTGCTGGTACAATGTTTTTTGAAATTCAATCAGCGGCCTGTCTGATTCTAAAGAGATTTCTTCAAAATCTATATTGACTCCGATAAAATTGTATTGCTTTAAAATGGCAATAATATCACTGATTAATTTTTGTTTTTTTGCAGGATTGGTTATGATTCTTTTGACTGTCTCTCCTCTAAATAATGTTTTGTAATTGTTTGTAAGCAAAGGCATTACTTTCACGCCTGCCGATTGCATGATTTTTAATGCCTTTGGATCGATGGTATTGTATAATTGATCTGTATTGGGATCGATAAACAACCATTCAGGAATAATTAAATTGATGTGCTTAATATTTCTTTGCAAAGAAGAAAAAGATTGCGCGGCATCCCAGTTTACATAAAAGGCTGCACGTATGCCCAAGCTGTCACTGAAATATTTAGAAGTAGATAAATTAAGTGGCTTGTCTAAAACTTGACCACAACCCAAGCCTTTGGACCATTTATTGCCTATGGCTCTTTTAAAACCTTTGTATTCTTTTTCTAAGGAACTTTCTCTATAAGAAGGAATCGAATCCGTCAAAACTTTTTTGATGGCTGCCCCTTCTAGCGGGATATCTGGTTTATTTTTATTAGTAAAATAAATCCCCATAAAAACAATGGCTCCAATAATAGGTAACACAAATAAAGCTGCCCTTAGGACCCATTTTGTGGTCTTCCATCTGGTCTTGTCTGTGGACTGAAAAATTTGGGATTGATCGCTCATTGGTAACTACAAAATTAACCCTATTTTAGACTAGATTGAAAGATAAATCCGTCTTTAAATGCTTTAACTAAAGTTAAATTTTTATTTCGCTTTACTTCCTCTAAGGTGGGTATGGCTGGATTGTCCTCATTGTTGAACCAAATGAGTATAAATGATGCCAATTGATTAAATTTTGCCATGTCTTGTGCATGGGCTGTTTCTGGTAAAAGATTCAAATGCTCCCCAGTATAAAAATACACGGCATGACTAGCGTTCGAATAGACCGGCAAAGCTTGATGAAAAATGCTACGCTCTTTTTTTAGATAGGCAATTGCATCACTGTAGACCCAATCATCTTCTGAATAACCACCAATGCCTCCTTCTTTGTTTTCTTGATAAGTGGATTTGTCTGCATTGTAATATTGCTGTAAGGTAACCCCACCAAAAATGACAATTAAAAAAACAAAACTTAATCTTATGGCTTGCGTTTGTATTAACTTTACCCAACTGACCATATAAAAACTTAAAGTAAATAAACAGGGTATAAAAAATGGGGAAAGCAAGCGATTGTTGATGGTTTCATATTTTGAAAATGTAGCCGACAATAACATAAACATAGAATAAACCAAGGTAAATGCAGCTGCAATTTTTTCTATAGAATTGTGTTCTAATTTCTTTGCATATCGGTAGATGAAAATCCCAAAAATACTTAGCAGAAAAATCAAACCCATCCAAAAAGGAGAAGATTTGGTCAAGGCTTCAAATGGCATCCAGTCGCTCAATACTGCACCATAATACTTCACATTTTCTACCAATGAAGTTTCCCCTTTTTGCCTGCTTCCTGTTAAGCTTGTACTAAGTAAATAATTTCTGATTAAATTTATACTGATTAAGGAACAGGAGATGCATCCAAAAATAAAAAAATGCTTTATTTTTTTTACAAACTCAATTTCTCTAGATAAAATGATAAGTAATGCCCCTGTCATCACTAAGGTTACCCCCGCCAATCTGGTTTCAAAGGCGACGGCGGTCACCAAGGCCAAGATCACTAAATTTTTGGTGCTATAAGTTTTAAAATAATTAAAACAAACCCATATAAACAACAACACTTCTACAATAAACAATGACTCTGACCATAGCATGGTATAAATTTCTAACAAGCTTGGGCTAGCTGCAATGGCCAATAATAAAATCCATTTTAACCATTTGGCCTGATTTAGTTTTTCTAAAATACAGCCACTCATGAAAATGCTTATTCCAAAAAGTAAAGCATTCATATAGGGTGCCAACAGGGCAATGTCCTGTCTAAAAATAAACTGAATCAAGGCTAAAAAACTTGGGTAAAACAAGGGAAACAAAATAAAAGGCTGGTCATCAAATTGATAAAATCCATGCCCATTCAAAATACTGTGTGAAGTACTGATGTAATAGATTGAATCTGGAGAAATGCCTAGTCCACCATGTTTGGTAAAGGCAAGCACTGCAAATAGGCCCAGTATAGCTACCAATAAAGAATCTATATTGCTTTTAAAAAGGCGCAAGCTATTCGTTTTTGCAAAAATACACCCTTTCTGCCTAGGAAATACCCTCTATTCCATCCACCATTGGGTCAATTACCATCGGACCATCTTTATTTTGCTAAAAGCAAAAAAAGTAGGAAATTAACAGCCTCAACCGATTCCTCAACAATGCTTAAAAAACAATGAAAAAAAACATCCAACATTTTCTTAAATCCATCGCAATTTTTTGCTTTCTAGGTTTAATCCTTAGTTCATGTAGTAATAAAAGAAGTAGTACCCCAAAAGTATTAGTCTTTTCTAAAACCGGGGGCTATCATCACGCGTCCATTCCAGTGGGTATCAAAGCCATTCAAGACCTAGGTGCCAAAAACGGTTTTGAAGTAGATACAACCACGGACGAAACAAAATTCAACGAAGATAATTTAAAGAAATATGCCTCTTTGATCTTCTTAAGTAGTACGGGCGAATTATTAAGTGGCAGTCAGGAAATTGCTTTAGAAAGATACATGCAAGCTGGTGGCGGATTTGTAGGCATTCATGCTGCAGCCGATGCTGAATATGATTGGAGCTGGTACACGCAAATGGTGGGGGCTTCTTTTTTAAGTCATCCAGCACAACAAGAAGCTACATTAGTCATCAATGACAAAACACATCCATCTACCGATAGCCTACCCGCTACTTGGTCTAGAAAAGATGAGTGGTACAATTTTAGAAACATCAATAAAGACATCAAAGTATTAATAAGTATTGATGAAAAATCATACGAAGGTGGAAAAAATGGAGACAATCACCCAATGGCCTGGTACCATTCATTTGATGGTGGAAGAGTTTTCTATACCGAATTGGGCCATACCGACGAGTCTTATGCCGACCCCTTGTATTTAAAACATATTTTAGGTGGTATTAAATATGCCATTGGGGATAATATAGCCGATTACAGCAAAGCGCATAGCGTGTATGCACCAGAGGAAAGTCATTTTAGTAAAACACAATTGGTAAAAGGAACTTTCTTCGAGCCTACCGAATTGACCATCTTGCCTAATTTGGATGTATTAGTAGTACAACGTCGTGGTGAGATTTACTTGTACAACAATGAAACTAAAAAAATAAAACAAGCAGGATTTTTAAATGTGTATTGGAAAACAGAAAAAACACCAGGTGTAAATGCGGAAGAAGGATTATTAGGTGTAAAAGCAGATCCTGATTTTGCAAAAAATCATTATGTATACATGTTCTATAGCCCTGCAGATACTTCAGTCAATAGATTGTCTCGATTTACTTTAGAAAATGACACGATAAAAACAAGCTCAGAAAAAATTATTTTACAATTTTATGAGCAACGCGAAATTTGTTGTCATACCGGTGGTTCTATTGCCTTTGGTCCTAATAACAATTTATTTGTTTCTACCGGAGACAACACTACTCCATTTGACGAACCAAAACAAAAATATGCAAGTCATGGCTATGCACCCTTAGATGATCGCCCAGGTCATCTACAATATGACGAACGTCGTAGCTCGGGTAATACCAACGATTTACGTGGTAAAATTTTACGTATCAAAGTAAAAGAAGATGGTTCTTATGAAATTCCTGAAGGAAATTTATTCCCTAAAGGAACCGATAAAACAAGACCAGAAATTTATGTAATGGGCGACCGTAATCCTTACAGAATTTCTGTAGATCAGAAAAATGGCAATTTGTATTGGGGTGAAGTAGGCCCAGATGCCAATGAAGACAGCCTAGATACGCGTGGTCCGCGTGGTTATGATGAAGTAAATCAAGCGCGTAAAGCTGGCTTCTTTGGATGGCCTTTCTTTATAGGCAACAACTATCCTTATCATTTGTATGATTATGCAACTGGAAAATCTGGACCAACTACAGACCCTGCTAAACCAATCAATAGTTCAAGAAACAATACAGGCTTGACTGAACTACCTCCGGCGCAACCAGCATTTATTTGGTATCCTTATGCAGTTTCAAGTATGGATTTCCCATCCTTAGGTGCAGGCGGTCGTACGGCCATGGCAGGCCCTGTGTATTATAGCGATTTGTATCCTAAAGAAACAAGGTACCCTTCTTATTATGATGGTAAATTTTTCTTCTACGAATGGATGCGCGGTTTTATCAAGGCAGTGAGCATGAAATCCAATGGAGATTATGATAGAATGGAACCATTTATGGGCCATACTAAATTTAATTCAGCCATTGATATTGAAGTAGGACCTGATGGACGTTTTTATGCATTGGAATATGGAACAGGCTGGTTTACTAAAAATGCAGACGCTGGACTAGTTCGTATAGATTATAAAAAATAAAAATGATAGCATGCACAAAAGACAATTTATTAAAGACGTTTTATTGACCACGATGGCCGCCCCTTTGGGCTTGGCCAGCATGGCTCAAAGTTTTAAACAAAAAGAAAATGTGCCTGCCTCGGTATTGGCCAAAGATGAAGACTTTTGGCTAAGCATTAGAAATCAATACTTGCTAAAACCTGATTACATCAATCTAGAGAATGGTTATTATAATTTTTTACCACAGCCTATTCTTAATAAACTTATTGAGCATATCAAGGAAGTGAATTACCAAGGTTCTTATTATATGAGAACCGTTCAATGGGATAATAAAAAGAAAGTGGCCGCTAGATTGGCTGGCATTGCAGGTTGTTTGCCTGAAGAAATGGCCATTACAAGAAATACCACTGAATCCATTGATTTAGTGGTGGGTGGTTTTGATTGGAAAGCAGGTGACGAAGCAGTAATGGCGGTTCAAGATTATGGTTCCATGTTGGACATGTTCGAACAAGTTAAAAACAGGTATGGAGTTAATACAGTGAAAGTATCGGTGCCACTGCATCCAAAAAACGACGAAGAAATTGTGCAACTTTATGCCAATGCTATTACTGCTAAAACCAAATTAATGATGGTTAGTCATATGATTAATATTACTGGACAAATTCTACCTGTCCGTAAAATTTGTGATATGGCCCATGCCAAAGGGGTTCAAGTTATTGTAGATGGGGCACATGCTTTTGCGCATGCTAAATACCGTATTGATGAATTGAACTGTGATTACTATGCAGCTTCCTTACATAAATGGTTAAGCGCCCCATTAGGCGCAGGCTTATTGTACATCAATAAAAATAATATTAAAAAATTATGGCCCTTACTTGCTGATGGTGAAAAAGACCTTACTAAAATTAATAGACTCAATCACATTGGAACACATCCGGTGCATACCGATTTAACCATCAATGATTGTATTGATTATTATGAAATGATAGGTGCAGAAAGAAAAGAAGCAAGGATGTATTTTTTACAAAACTATTGGACCAGCAAAGTGAGAAACTTGCCAAGAGTAATTTTAAACACTCCTGCCGATGCAGTTAGAAGTTGTGGTATTGCCAATATAGGTATTGAAGGTATTAAGCCAGGAGAATTAGCAGAAAGATTGATGAAAGAGCACCAAGTATTTACAGTAGCCATTGATGGTGCAGAAGTGCATGGATGCAGAATTTGTCCAAATCTGTATACCACTACTGCCGAATTAGATGCCTTTGTACTAGCGATTAAAAAACTATCCAACAATGCCTAATGATTTCATAAGAACCACCGAAGCCAATTCCTTATACCATCACATTGAGGCATCGAGTACTTCTGAAATTTTAAAAAACATCAACAAAGAGGATCAAAAAATTGCGCTTGAAGTAGAAAAAGCCATTCCTTCCATAGAATTATTAATAGAGGCGATTACCGATAAATTATTAAACGGTGGTCGCCTTTTTTATATTGGTGCAGGTACCAGCGGCCGTTTAGGCATGGTAGATGCTAGTGAATGCCCTCCTAGTTTTGGCGTACCTCAGGATTTAGTAGTGGGTATTATTGCCGGCGGACAAAAAGCCATGTTTCATGCTGTGGAAAATGCCGAAGATGATACCCAACAAGCCTGGCTAGATTTACAAGCGCACCAAATATCAACTTCGGACTTTGTCATTGGTATTGCGGCCAGTGGAACCACGCCCTATGTGATTGCTGGAGTAGAAAAATGTAAAGCAGCAGGCATTCTTACCGGAAGTATTGCTTGCAATAAAAATAGTCCATTAAGTGCTGCTTCGAATTTCCCAATTGAAGTAGTGGTAGGACCTGAATTTATTACTGGAAGTACCAGAATGAAAAGTGGTACCGCACAAAAATTAGTATTAAACATGATTTCTACCACCGTCATGATCAAGTTAGGCCGAATCAAAGACAATAAAATGGTGCACATGCAATTGACCAATCAAAAATTATTTGATAGAGGTGTGAAGATGATTATGGAAGAATTAAATATGAATGATGTTGAAATAGCTTCAGCACTATTAAGCAAATATGGCTCGGTGAAGAAGTCTATTGAAGCCTATTCCAAATAAAATTTATTCAATTAAGTATTAAATTGGGAAACTTATTTTTCCCATGGTCGTGGCTAATTGCGTAGCCTTACCTCCTGCTAGTAGAGGCGTTCCAGCCACTGCTTCATTGGCTAGTACTGCAAAAAGCATGGCTTCTTTGGCGTCAGGTAAAATTCCAATGTCTTGGGTAGATTTTACTAGCACTTCCGGTAATAAGGCTTGCAAATTTTCCATGAGCAAACTATTGTGCATACCTCCCCCACTTACATATATCACAAACTGAGTGCCTGCAGGAATATTTTTATGCAAAGCTTCTGCAATGGTTTCTGCAGTAAATCTATTCAGGGTGGCCATTAAATCATTGGGTAAAATAGTTTTACCTAAAGCAATTTGCGCAGCCACTATAAAATCAAGATTAAATAATTCTGGGCCAATGGTTTTTGGAAATGGACTATTGAAAAAAGCATGATTTTTTAAAACAGAAACTAGTTCTTCATCTATTCGGCCTGTCTTTGCAATGGCCCCTTCTTTATCATAAGCTAAATCATTAAAACATTTTCTTATGTAGGCGTCCATTAAAGTATTTCCTGGTCCAGTATCCGTTGAAAATATTTGATCGATGGTACAAGCAGCAGGCAAGTAGGTAAAATTGGCAATACCCCCAATATTTAAAAGCACTCTATTTTCTGTTGGATGATGGCACAATAAATAATCTCCATAAACAGCCAAGGGGGCGCCTTCTCCTCCTGCCGCAATATGCTTTTGTCTAAAATCGCTGATGGTAATAATGCCCGTTGCTACTGCTATATGATCTGCTTCTCCAATTTGCAAAGTGGCTGTGCCATATTCATCTGTTGGATGTAATGATTTAGGCGCATGGTACACCGTTTGCCCATGACTAGCGATTAAATCAATGTCTGTGGATTTTATTTTCCATTGAACTAGTGCTTGATTCACAAATTGAGCATGGGCCAGTCCAATCCATGGATGCAAGACACATAATTGAGCCAATGAAATGGTTTGTTTAGAAAAAACAGTCAATAATTTTTCTTTGAATTCTGATGTATAAGGTACCGTCATAAATTGCTCAACTACCAATTTAGTTTGGGTGCCTGAATCAGAAATAGTACATAACGCTATGTCTAAACCATCCATGGAAGTACCACTCATTAATCCAATGATTCTTCTGCTTGATTTTTGAGCAATCTGGTATAAATGACTAATGTTTGGATGCATTCGCTTTTTTAGGGTAGAGTGACCAGCTAAAGTTACAAAACAGACACCATATTTAAGCTTGGATTAAGCTTATCTATCCTATTGATGCACTGCAATTAACAGCATTTGGTCAATTTTCCACACCGCCCTAAACCCCTTCAATTTCAATGGCTTATAGTGTAACTTTACCACTTATAAATTTATGTATGTTAAAAGTAGGTGTGTTTGGCGTGGGGCATTTAGGAAAATACCATCTTAACAATTGGAAAGAAATTCCAGGGGTGAGCTTGGTAGGTTTTTTTGATCCAAACAACGACCATGCCAAAGAAGTGGAAAAAACTTACGGGCTTAAAAGATACATGGATGAAGAAAAATTAATTGCAGCCTGTGATATTATAGATGTAGTTACCCCTACCCATTTGCATTTTCCTGTTTGTGAAATGGCCATTAAAATGGGCAAGCATGTATTTGTAGAAAAACCAATGGCCAATACCATTGAAGAAGGTCGTGCCATTGTAAATATGGTCAAAGAAGCCAATATTAAATTACAAGTGGGCCATGTAGAAAGATTTAACCCGGCTTATACTGCTTTGAAAAATGCCTCTTTGAACCCTTTGTTTATAGAAGTACATCGTTTGGCTCAGTTTAATCCAAGAGGCACAGAAGTAAGTGTGATTTTTGATTTAATGATACACGATATTGATATTATTTTAAGTATTGTTAAAAGCGATGTGAAAAGTATCTCTGCTAGTGGTGTTGCTGTATTAACCGATACTCCTGATATTGCCAATGTGCGTATTGAATTTAACAATGGTTGTGTAGCTAATTTAACCAGCTCTAGAATTAGCATGAAAAAAATGCGCAAAATTAGACTGTTCCAAAAAGATGCCTATATCGGCATTGATTTTTTAGAAAAGAATACCGAAATTATTAAGCTTAAAAAGCCAGAAGATCCCGATACTTTCTCCTTTGATATTGAAACACATCAGGGCACTAAAACTATTTCAATTGAGAACCCAGTCATTGAGCAAGGCAATGCCATCAAAGCAGAATTGAGCAGTTTTGTACATGCGATAGAAAATAACGAAACAACTGTGGTGAGTGAGATAGATGGTTTTTTAGCCATGGAAGTGGCACATCAAATTTTAGAAAAAATAAGCAAGAGCAGTTCAATATTAAAAGATACTTCGGATGCTTATCCAATGGCTGATCCTACCCCATTAGAAGATTAAAAAAATTTACTTCTTAGTTAAGCAAATCGTTTGGTCAAAATATAATTGGCAATGGCCAAATCCAAAGGCCTGGTAATTTTTATATTTTCATATTCCCCATCCACTAAATAAACAGGCACCCCACTGGCTTCCACCACATTGGCTTCATCAGTAAAAGAGGCTTGGTATTTTTGTTCAAAAGCTTTTAATAAAATATCAGACCTAAAAGTTTGAGGAGTTTGAATCAACATTATATTTTCTCTATCTAGTAATTGATGCGCTTCTCCTTGCATCAATCTAACCGTGTCTGTGGCAGTAACAGCAGGTATGGCAGACCCTTTTTCAAATGCTTGCTGATAACATCTTTGTATTAAAGCAGGAGTCAATAAGCACCTCACCGCATCATGCACAAACACAATGGAAGGAGCTGTTATTTTACTTAATCCATTTTTTACAGATTGAAAACGCGTATCACCACCAGCTACATAACTAATGGTATTTTTATATTTGCTTTTGCTTAATATTTCCTGGCCTTGTTTCAAATAGCCTTCGGGCAATACCACCACTATTTCAATGTCTGAAAATGCAGCCACAAATTGATCAATGGTATGTGTTAATATGGCTTTGTGTTCGATTTCTAAAAACTGCTTAGGCACTACAGATCCCATTCTTTGTCCAGTTCCTCCAGCAACAACAATGGCAATTTTTTTTAAATCCATGAAATTAATTATTAATAGAAATTTGAAAACTTATTTACCCAATAATTTGACCACTTCGGCTTGAAATGTTTTTTTATTGATAGGTGCCGTACCTACCAATTCGCAAACCAAACCCCCAGCAATATTGGCAAACTCTGCTGCTAAATTCATGTCCTTGGTTGCCGCATAGGTTAAAGAGGCAACGGCTATTACTGTATCGCCCGCTCCACTCACATCTGAAATATTTCTGATATGCGTAGGTATCAATTTTTGGTCTTTATTATTGGCATAGTACACACCATGTTCAGACAATGTGATAAAAGAAATCTCATGTGCTAAATTTTCTTCTAAGGCAGCATGTACTTTATTCAAGTGGTCTAGATCTACTTTTTCAATGGCTATTTTTAAACCTTCTTTTACTTCTTTTAAATTGGGCTTGAAAATGGTACAACCTTTATAAGCTAAAAAGTTTTTTTGTTTGGGGTCTACTGCAGTAGGAATGCCCTGCGTTGTACAAAATTCTATAATGGTTTGAATCACACGCGCTGTTAAAACGCCCTTATTGTAATCTTCTAAAATGATCAAGGCTGGTTTTTCCTTTTGAACATACTCAATAAAATTAGCAATCAATGCGTCCTCCTCTTTTGTAATAAGATCGTTGGTATGTTCATGGTCTAAGCGCATCATTTGTTGATTGCGGCCCATCACCCGGACTTTATTGGTGGTCACCCTGGTCTCACTTGATAAAATATAATGGGTGTTAATTCCATGATTATCCAACAAGCCTTTTAATTCTTTGCCTTCTGCATCTTGACCAATAATCGCAAACAAAGTAGTGGGTGCGCCTAAAGCCCTTAAATTTAAAGCAACATTGGCGGCACCGCCCACACGAATTTCTTTTCTTTGCAATGCCACTACTGGTACGGGGGCTTCTGGAGAAACTCTATCCACATTACCCCACCAATAGGTATCCAACATAATGTCTCCCACCACCCCTATTTTGGTATTGGTATAATGATCAAACAATTGTTCTATGGCTGCCTTTTCCATCATCCTACTCAGATTTTTGATTGCGTAATGCGATATAGTACAAAGGTATACCCAATAAAGTAATCACCAAACCCCATAAGGAATACTTTGGTTCGGTATACACTAATCCTATACAAAATACAGTAGCCATAATGATGTAAATAGCTGGTAAAAATGGATAACCAAATGCTTTGTAGGGTCTTGGCATATTGGGTTCTTTCTTTCTTAGGATAAATATGCCAATAATGGTGAGTACATAAAATATCACCACAATAAAAGAAACCATGGTCAATAAATCGCCATACTTACCACTCAAACACAACAAGGAGGCCACCAAGGCTTGAATCCATAAACCATAAGCAGGTACTTCATTTTTATTTAAAGTGCCTGTTTTCTTAAAGAACAAGCCATCCTTGGCCATGGTATAATAAACCCTTGCGCCTGCTAATATTAATCCATTGTTACAACCAAAAGTAGAAATCATAATCATCACTGCGATTACAATGGTTCCTATATTTCCTAAAACTGCATTGGCAGCCGTAATGGCTACACGGTCATTTTCTGCAAAAGCAATGGCTTGTAAGGGAAGCACATGCAAGTACATCAAATTCGCACTAATGTAAATTAAAGTAACAATGCTTGTACCTAAAAATAAACTTAAGCCAATATTTCGTTGTGGATTTTTAATTTCTCCTGCTATAAATGTGACGTTGTTCCAAGAATCACTACTAAAAATAGAACCCACCATGGCGGCGGCCATTGCCCCTATTAAAGTAGTTCCGCCAATGGGCAACCAACTATGTGTTACTGCACCATCTGCCCCTGTACTAGTTACTGCTTGTTTGGCATCAAAGGCATTGATCCAGTTTTCATGCCAAAAACTGTGTTTGGTAAATAAGAAACCTACTAAAATTAAGCCAAACAAAGAAAGTAGCTTGGTAAAAGTGAAACTGTTTTGAATCATTTTACTTTCCTTCACCCCCCTTGTATTGGTATACGTTAAAAAAAGTATCATACAAATAGCAAGCACTTGGGCCGCTGATATTTTTATAAAACCTAGGTCGGCTAAAATATTACTCTCTCCTACTGCTGGAATTAAATAAGCAGTGAACCTACTAAAAGCCACCGCTACCGCTGCAATGGTGGCTGTTTGAATCACCGAAAAGAAACTCCATCCAAATAAAAATCCCACCAAAGGATTGTAGGCTTTTTGCAAATACACATATTGTCCCCCTGCTTTTGGATACATCGCACTTAATTCTCCATAACTAACTGCTGCAGTAATGGTCATAAAGCCAGTGATTAACCAGGCAGCAATGAGCCAACCAGCACTTCCTACATACCTAGTGATGGAAGAGCTCACAATAAATATACCAGAGCCAATCATCCCACCTGCTACAATCATAGTAGCATCTAATGCACTAAGCCTTGGTTTAAAATCTGCTGTTTCTGTATTTGCCATGATGGTCTATTTAATAAATATAAATGTTAAAATAAAAATCCTTCTCAATAATTTGAAAAGGATTTTACCTAATTAATTTTTGGATTTGTATTCCCCATTTAACCCTTTCACAATATCAGAAGTGATATCATAAGCGGTGTCTTTATAATACATCAAATCGGAATTGCTTGAGAAGATGTAAGAAAAAGTTTTACCCTTGTTGTATTTTTCTAAAAATACTTCAATTTTCTTTTTAACTTCCTGTAAGCGTTTAAAACTCTCCTCTTGTAATTCTTGTGCCAATTGTTGTTCTTTGTTGGTATAATTTTTTTCTAAAGCAGCCAATTCTTGTTGACGGCTAGCCACTTCGGCTTGGGTAAAGCTTTGGCCATTTTTTTGTAAATCTTGGTACTTTGCAGCAAAAGCATTTTTTAAAGCAGTCAGCTGTTTTGCATTTTCCATATCCTTCACTTGTAAGGAAGATTTTACTTCCTTAAAAAACTCATAATTATTTTGAATGGAATCAATTTCAAAATAAGCCACTTTAGTGCCAGCCCCTGCAGCAGCAGAAGCTTTAATCACAGGACTTGAATTACTAAAATGCAATATATACAATACAATAATGGCTAAAGCCAAAACCCCGTTCACCATCCAAGAAGTTGATTTCATTTGAAATATTAATTTAAATATAGGGCAAAGAATAAACTATTCCTTACCCTATAAAAATAGGGAAAATAATAAACCTAGCTGCCAAAATAGGCATAAAAAAAGCAGGAAAAGTGACCCTTTCCTGCTTTTTAACAATTAATAGCTTTTATTATTCATCGTCGTCGAAGCTCATGGCCTCACGTGTAGTAGCCAATACTTCATACTCTTCCTTACTACCAACGATTAATTTTTCAAATTCTTTTTGACCCGTACCTGCAGGAATTAAATGTCCAGTGATCACGTTCTCTTTCAAGCCTAACATTAAGTCCACCTTGCCTTGAATAGCAGCTTGGCTTAATACTTTGGTTGTTTCTTGGAACGAAGCCGCAGAAATCCAGCTTTGTACACCTAATGATGCCTTGGTAATACCTAGCAATACTGGACGAGCTGTAGCAGGTTTTGCGTCACGCACTTCTACTACTTTTTTATCTGCACGTCTTAAGATAGAATTTTCTTCTCTTAATTCACGAACGGTAACAATTTGTCCAGCCTTTAACTTAGCACTTTCGCCTGCTTCGGTCACCACTTTCTTGTCGTAGATGCGATCGTTCTCTTCGATAAAATCGAAGCGATCTTCTAAATCCTCCTCTAAGAATTTGGTATCACCTGCATCAACGATTTCTACCTTCTTCATCATTTGACGAACAATTACTTCAATGTGCTTATCGTTAATTTTCACCCCTTGTAAACGATAAACTTCTTGAATTTCATTCACCACATATTCTTGAACGGCATAAGGACCTCTGATGGCTAAAATATCTGCTGGAGCAATTTGACCGTCAGACAATGGCGCACCCGCTTTCACGAAATCGCTGTCTTGTACTAAAATTTGACGAGTCAATGGCACCAAGTATTTCTTCACCATACCATCCTTAGATTCTACAATGATTTCTCTGTTACCACGTTTGATGTTACCAAATGCAACAATACCATCAATCTCACAAACAATCGCAGGGTTACCTGGATTACGTGCTTCGAATAATTCAGTTACACGAGGTAAACCTCCAGTGATATCTCTTAATTTTCCTAATACTCTTGGAATTTTAACTAATACATGACCAGATTTTACTTCCACACCTTCTTCGATTACGATGTGTGAACCTACTGGTAAGTTGTAGTTTTTATTGTCCTTAGATCCTTCTAAGATAATGGTAGGAATTTTTGTTTTATCCTTAGATTCAATAACCACTTTTTCACGGTGACCAGTTTGCTCATCCGCTTCGTCGCGGTAAGTAAATCCTTCTAAGATATTTTCAAATTTAATTTTACCATTTTGTTCCGCAACAACAACGTTGTTGAAAGGATCCCAAGTACAAATCACATCTCCTTTCTTCACTTGAGCACCATCTTTCACTGCTAACAATGCACCATACGGAACGTTGTTGGTAATCATTAAGCGATCGTTTTTAACGTCCATAATTCTTACTTCACCCGTACGTCCTATAACTACTTTTACTTTATTGCCTTCATTGTTCACTGTATCTACCGTTCTTAAACCATCAAACTGAATAGTACCATCAAACTTAGCGTTTAAGCTAGATTCAACAGAAGAAGAACCCGCAACACCACCTACGTGGAAAGTACGCAAGGTTAACTGTGTACCTGGCTCACCAATAGATTGTGCAGCAATGATACCCACTGCATCCCCTCTTTGTGTTACATAACCAGTAGCTAAGTTTCTTCCATAACAGCTTACACAAACACCACGCTTACATTCGCAAGTTAATACAGAGCGAATTTCAACTGTCTCAATACCTGCATCTTCAATGGCACGTGCTGTATCAATCATAATTTCTTCACCCGCTGCTACCATTAATTCATTGGTTAACGGATTGAATACGTCATGTAAGGAAGTACGGCCTTCAATTCTATCAGCCAATGGCTCTATAATATCTTCGTTGTCTTTTAATGCACTTGTTGCAATACCACGTAAAGTACCGCAATCTTCTTCAGAGATTACCACGTCTTGGGAAACGTCTACCAAACGACGCGTTAAGTAACCCGCATCTGCAGTTTTCAACGCTGTATCCGCCAAACCTTTACGCGCACCGTGTGTAGAAATAAAGTAATCTAGTACGTTCAATCCACCTTTAAAATTAGATAAGATTGGATTTTCAATTACCTCAGATCCTGTACTACCACTCTTACGAGGTTTAGCCATCAATCCACGAATTCCTACTAACTGCTTCACCTGTGTCTTACTACCTCTTGCTCCAGAATCCAACATCATGTAAACTGAGTTGAATCCTTGTTTGTCAATCGCCATTTCACGAATCAATGTTTCAGTGATACGCGTATCCACACGGCTCCAGATATCAATTACTTGGTTGTAACGCTCGTTGTTGGTAATTAAACCCATGTTATAGTTTTCCCAAACTTCTTCTACTTCAATTTTTGCGCCATCTAATAATGCTTGTCTTGTTTCAGGAACCACTAAGTCATTCACGTTAAACGACAATCCACCACGGAAGGCCATTCTGAATCCTAATGTTTTAATTTCATCTAAGAATTTAGCGGTAGTAGGCACATCAGTGATTTTAATAATATCACCAATAATTTCTCTTAAGCTTTTCTTAGTCAACAATTGATTGACAAAACCTACTGGCTTTGGTGTGTGTTGATTAAACAATACACGACCTACTGTAGTTTCTATTAATTTATTCACCAATACACCGTTTTCACGGATATTGGTCTTCACTCTAATATTTGCGTGTAAATCAATCTTGTCTTCGTTGTATGCAATGATCACCTCGTCTAAATTATAGAACGCTTTGCCCTCACCTCTTACGACTAAATCTCCCATTGATTTTTTACCCTTTGTAATGTAATACAAGCCCAATACCATGTCCTGAGAAGGAAGGGTGATTGGTGTACCATTTTGCGGGTTCAAAATGTTATGAGAAGACAACATTAATAATTGTGCTTCCAAAATAGCCGCATGGCTTAATGGAACGTGCACCGCCATTTGGTCACCATCAAAATCCGCGTTGAATGATGAAGTAACTAGTGGGTGTAATTGAATGGCTTTACCTTCCACCAATTTAGGTTGGAAAGCTTGTATAGATAAACGGTGCAATGTTGGGGCACGGTTTAACATTACTGGATGTCCTTTCAATATATTTTCTAAGATATCCCAAATAATCGCTTCTTTTTTATCTACCAATTTTTTAGCAGACTTCACGGTTTTTACAATACCTCTTTCAATTAATTTACGAATGATAAATGGCTTGAACAATTCAGCCGACATATCCTTTGGTAATCCGCACTCATGCATTTTCAATTCTGGTCCTACCACAATTACAGAACGTCCAGAATAATCCACACGCTTTCCTAATAAGTTTTGACGGAAACGACCTTGCTTACCTTTTAATACATCCGATAAAGATTTCAATGCACGTCCACCTTCTGCTTTAACCGCATTAGATTTACGAGAGTTATCAAATAAGGAGTCGATGGCCTCTTGCAACATACGTTTTTCGTTACGTAAGATTACTTCTGGCGCTTTAATTTCCAACAAACGCTTTAAACGGTTGTTACGGATAATTACACGACGGTATAAATCGTTCAAATCAGAACTTGCAAAACGGCCACCATCCAAAGGAACCAATGGACGTAATTCTGGCGGTATTACAGGAATATATTTCATTACCATCCACTCTGGGCGATTGGTAATATGAGTTTGTGCTTCACGGAAAGATTCTACAACGCTCAAACGCTTTAAGGCATCTGCTTTACGTTGTTGAGATGTTTCGTTGGCTGCTGCATTACGCAATGAAAAACTTAATTCATCCAAATCCAATAAGCCTAACAAATCATGTACCGCTTCGGCACCCATTTTTGCAACGAACTTTTGAGGATCGTCGTCGGGTAAGTATTGGTTTTCTTTTGGCAAAGTATCTAATAAATCTAAGTACTCCTCTTCGGTTAATAAATCGGCAACTTTAAATTCATTTTTGATACCTGGTTGGATCACCACATAACGCTCATAATATATAATAGTCTCTAATTTCTTAGAGCTCATACCTAATAAGTATCCAATTTTGTTTGGTAAAGATTTAAAATACCAAATGTGCACTACAGGAACCACTAATTTAATGTGGCCCATACGCTCACGACGTACTTTTTTCTCAGTTACCTCTACACCACATCTGTCACACACGATACCCTTGTAACGAATACGCTTGTATTTTCCACAAGCACACTCATAGTCCTTTACTGGACCAAAGATACGCTCACAGAAAAGTCCATCACGCTCTGGTTTGTAGGTACGATAGTTGATGGTTTCAGGTTTCAACACTTCTCCAAAACTTCTTTCCAAAATATTGTCTGGGGATGCCAAACTAATAGTGATTTGCGAAAAAGCCGGACGTTGTCTATTCTCTTTTTTGAATGCCATATTATATTATTAAGAAAGGGTGTTAATGAATGAATTCGTTTCTATACTTCTTTTATTATTCGAATTTTAAATCTAATCCTAAGCCTCTCAACTCATGCACCAATACATTGAAGGATTCAGGAATACCCGCTTTAGGAATATTCTCCCCTTTAACAATGGCTTCATAAGTTTTAGCTCTACCGATGATATCATCAGATTTAAGTGTCAATAATTCTTGTAGGATATTAGATGCACCATAAGCTTCTAATGCCCATACCTCCATCTCACCAAAACGTTGACCACCAAACTGCGCTTTACCGCCTAATGGTTGTTGTGTGATTAAGCTGTATGGTCCGATAGAACGTGCGTGCATTTTATCATCCACCATATGATGTAGTTTAATCATGTAGATCACACCCACCGATGTTTTTTGGTGGAAGCGTTCTCCAGTTTCTCCATCATATAAATAAGTATGTCCGTTATTTGGAATATTTGCTTTATCGCATAATTCTTCAATTTCTGTAGTGCTGGCACCATCAAAAATTGGCGTTGCAAATTTCACACCTAACTTCTTACCTGTCCATCCTAAAATGGTTTCATAGATTTGACCCAAGTTCATACGAGAAGGTACCCCTAACGGATTCAATACGATATCCACTGGTGTTCCGTCTTCCATGAATGGCATATCTTCTGCACGAACAATCTTCGCAACAATACCTTTGTTACCGTGACGGCCCGCCATCTTATCACCTACTTTCAACTTACGCTTCACCGCTAAATAAACTTTAGCTAATTTTAATACCCCTGCTGGTAATTCATCACCAATAGAAATATTAAATTTCTCACGCTTGTAACGACCTAATTCTTCGTTGTATTTAATGCTGAAGTTGTGTAATAAAGTATTGATTAAATCATCGGTCTTCTTATCCCCTGTCCAACCCAATGGGTTTACGTTTTGGAAATCGATAGTTGCTAAATTCTTCGCATTAAATTTGCTTCCTTTAGAAATCAAAGTCTCTCCAAAATTGTTTACCACACCTGGTGTAGTATGCTCTTTTAAAAGTGTTTGTAATTTTTCAATTAACAATTCTTTCAAAGTAGTAGAGTTGTGTTCGTGTTGTTTCTCCACTTTATCTAACAATGCTTTCTCACGTACTTTACCACTCTTATCTTTCTTCGCACGTTGGAATAATTTTTTATCAATCACCACACCCTCTGTTCCGTTAGGTGCTTTTAAAGAAGCATCTTTTGCATCCCCCGCTTTGTCACCAAAGATGGCACGCAATAATTTTTCTTCTGGAGTTGGATCTGATTCACCTTTAGGTGTAATCTTTCCTATTAATATGTCTCCTTCTTTTACAGTAGCACCAATACGAATAATTCCATGCTCATCTAAATCTTTAGTAGCTTCTTCAGATACGTTAGGAATATCAGCTGTTAATTCTTCTTCTCCTAATTTAGTATCACGCACTTCTAATTCATATTCATCAATGTGAATGGATGTAAATAAATCTTCACGTACGACTCTTTCACTAATTACGATGGCATCCTCAAAGTTGTAACCCTTCCATGGCATGAAGGCCACTTGTAAGTTACGACCCAAGGCCACTTCACCGTCTTTAGTGGCATAACCTTCTGTTAAGAAATCTCCCTTCTTCACTTTTTGTCCTTTCTTCACAGCAGGACGCAAATTGATACAAGTAGATTGGTTGGTCTTAATGAACTTAGTTAATTTATATACAATTAAGTCTTCGTTGAAACTTACCAAACGATCCATTTCATTACGATTGTAACGAACATGAATTTCATTGGCATCAACGAATTCTATCACACCATCTCCTTCAGAATGCAATTGAATACGCGCATCACGCGCAGCCTTTCCTTCTAATCCAGTTCCTACGATAGGTACTTCTGGACGAATCAATGGTACCGCTTGACGTTGCATGTTAGATCCCATCAAAGCTCTGTTTGCATCATCATGCTCTAAGAATGGAATTAAAGAAGCACTCAAACCAACAATTTGATTTGGCGCCACATCCATAAATTCTACATCCGCTTTATCCAAGATTGGGAAGTCTCCAGTTTCACGTGAAGGCACTTTATCTTCAGCAAATTCATTCTTATCATTTAATGGCACATTACTTTGTGCAATTTTTGCAGTATCCTCTTCTTCCGCACTTAAGTAAGTTAAGTTTTTCAAACTTACTTTACCACCATCTACTTTACGATAAGGTGTTTCAATAAAGCCCATATCATTAATCTTTGCGTGTACACACAAAGTAGAAATCAAACCAATGTTAGGTCCTTCTGGTGTTTCAATCGTACACAAACGACCGTAGTGAGAATAGTGTACGTCACGCACCTCGAAACCTGCACGCTCACGACTTAAACCGCCGGGTCCTAGTGCGGAGATACGACGCTTGTGCGTGATCTCACTCAAAGGATTGGTTTGGTCTAAGAATTGTGATAATTGTGAAGTTCCAAAGAAAGAGTTGATAACAGAAGATAAAGTTCTCGCATTGATTAAATCAACTGGAGTAAATACCTCGTTATCACGTACGTTCATACGCTCACGGATGGTACGCGCCATACGCGCTAAACCAACACCAAATTGCGCATACAATTGCTCTCCTACTGTACGAACACGACGATTGCTCAAATGATCAATATCATCAATCTCAGCTTTCGCATTGGTTAAACGTACCAAGTATTTAACAATTTCAATGATGTCATTCTTTGTTAAAACTTTCTTTTGTTGTGTTAAATCATGACCTAATTTTTTGTTGATCTTGTAACGACCTACTTCTCCTAAATCATAACGTTTGTCAGAGAAGAATAATTTGTCAATGATACCACGTGCCGTTTCATTGTCTGGCGCATCTGCACCACGCAATTGACGATAAATATGTTGAACCGCTTCTAATTCTGAGTTAGAAGTATCCTTGTTTAAAGTATTGTAAATAATGGCATAATCTCCACCCACGTCTTCTTTTTGAATGAATACGCTTTTCGCACCCATTTCTAAAATTAGATCTAAAGCATCTTGGTCTAAAACCGTATCACGCTCTAAAACAATTTCATTACGCTCGATACTTACCACTTCACCAGTGTCCTCATCCACAAAATCTTCTACCCATGTTCTTAAAACACGCGCAGCTAATTTGCGTCCGATTTGATTGGCTAAAGTTTTTTTATCGGCTTTCACTTCATCTGCCATTCCGAATAATTCCAAGATATCTTTATCTGTTTCAAAACCAATGGAACGTAATAAAGTAGTTACTGGGAATTTTTTCTTACGATCGATATAAGCAAACATAACGTTGTTGATATCGGTCGCAAATTCCATCCATGCACCTTTGAAAGGAATCACACGAGCAGAATATATTTTAGTTCCGTTTGGATGTGTTGATTGTCCAAAGAATACACCTGGTGAACGATGCAATTGAGAAACGACAACGCGCTCTGCACCATTAATCACAAAGGTTCCTCTTGGGGTCATGTAAGGAATGTTTCCTAAGAAAACATCTTGCACGATGGTTTGAAAGTCAACGTGCTCCTCGTCGTTACAACTTAAACGCAATTTTGCTTTTAAAGGCACAGCGTAAGTTAAACCACGTTCCATACACTCATCGATAGTGTAGCGTGGCGGATCGATAAAATAATCCAAGAATTCCAAAACGAAAATGTTACGTGTATCTGTGATAGGAAAATTTTCCTTAAACACACGGAACAACCCTTCCACATTTCTGCGATCAGGTGTAGTTTCTAATTGAAAGAATTCTTTGAAAGATTCTAACTGAATGTCAAGTAAGTCTGGTGCTTCGGCAACGTGTTTAATTTTACCAAAGTTGACTCTGTTGTTCAAGTTTGTTGTAGACATACGGTATAACCCAGGTTTTATTGAAATATAATTTTTGGTAGAATATTCTCAAGTATAAAAAAGAATAAAAACCATTTGTTGCCAAACAGTGATCACACTAGACTATACACCCAAAATAAAGGATTGCAAAGTTAAGCAAAGAGGAGGACTTTTAAAAACAAATTTTGTACCAAAAGCATTGATTTTGAGGATTTTTGGAGAAAAAATGCCAAAATAAGCAATTATGTTATATTTACTTATTTTACAATTTGTATAATCTTGATTTTTAATTATATAAGATATTTATAAAATACATAATATATTATGTACTTCTTACCCTCTTTGGCGAATCTTAGGCTTTTTTTAACAAGGAGCTTGGGTTGTGCAATTTTGGGGCAATAAAAAAACCCTCTACCGATTGCTCGGAAGAGGGTACTATTTTTAGGACCTAGGTCGGGTAAATTACTTTACTTCAACTTCAGCACCTGCTTCTTTCAATTTACCAGCGACTTCATCAGCTTCTGCTTTAGAAACGCCTTCTTTGATTGCTTTAGGAGCGCCATCTACTAAATCTTTAGCTTCTTTCAAGCCAAGACCTGTTAAATCTTTAACGATTTTAATT
>Ga0304729_1000632_pt1 | contig 25440 bp, 24 predicted proteins | sample C_131016_MF_Meta_FD_190475 | JGI IMG/M metagenome (GOLD analysis project Ga0304729, IMG submission 190475) | Freshwater microbial communities from Lake Croche, Canada to study carbon cycling - C_131016_MF_MetaG (v2) (version 2) | ecosystem: Environmental > Aquatic > Freshwater > Lake | place... | reverse complement strand
TGCTTCAGGGCCCTTTGGGCCATTTCCTTCTGAAATGCGCAATCAGATCGATGTACTTGATTGGGTCTCTACTTTCGAATTTGCTCGTGATGGCGCTGATCGTCTGGAGTTACGCCATTAATTTTTTGAAAATTAGCCCATAAATTCGCTTATTCTGTAGCCATTATGAATCCATTAAATCCTGCTGATCTGCATACTGACCCAAGTCTTTTTTCGGGCACGGATGTCTACGCGGTCGCGGGCAATCCTATTTCTCATACCAAGTCTCCGGATATTCATCATCGCTTTGCAGAACAGTCCAAGCAAAAAATCCACTATGGTCGTTTACAGCCGGATATCAACGCTTTTGCTGTAGCAGCAAAATCCTTCTTTGCTGCCGGAGGTAAGGGTATGAGCGTCACCGTACCCTTTAAGCTCGATGCCCAAGTTTTTGCTGATGTATTGACTTCCCGTGCTCAGCTTGCTGGTGCTGTAAATACAATGTGGATAAAAGACGGCAAGATTTATGGTGACAACACTGATGGTGCCGGTCTTGTGCGTGATTTATTGGCTCAAGGTATTGCGATTCATCAATCGAGAATCTTACTTTTGGGTGCCGGCGGCGCTGCCCGTGGTGTGATTGGCCCACTTCTGCAGCAGTCGCCAAAGTGCCTAGTGATTGCCAATCGGTCTCATGCAAAAGCAGAAGAGCTAGTGAAGTTATTTGCGGATCTTGCAGCCTCTACAGAGGTTGCTATTGAGTCTAGAACTTTGTTAGAGCTAGAAAATACTGCCAAAACGCCATACCCATTTGATCTGGTTATTAATGCCACCGCTGCTGGCTTAACTGATCAATCACCTTTAAGCGCTCAGGCAGTGGCTAATATTTTGGTACCAAGCTCTTTTGCCTACGACATGGTTTATGGAAAATCTACGGCATTTATGCAACAAGCTTTGCAAAAAGGTGCGCGCGTCAGTGATGGTTTAGGGATGCTAGTAGAACAAGCTGCTGATGCATTCTTGTTATGGCGGGGAGAGCAGTTGGCCACGGCAATTGATCCACGCGCAGTTTTAGCTAAACTTCGCAGTTAACTCACTTAGCTTATTTTTTTCGATGCGTTGGCTCACTTATTTAGTCAAATGCCTACTCTGTAGTTTTTTGGCCATGCAGTTCTACTTTGCCATTCAGATCATCTTATGGATTGGCTTGGATCCAGCTAGTACTGCGTTTCAAAGGGCTGAACGTTGGCGCTTGTGTTCATGGCATTGGTCTTGCCCTGTCTATTCTGAGTGGACGCCTTATGACAAGATATCTAATAATCTCAAACGCGCTGTACTGGTTAGCGAGGACGATATCTTTTTTCAGCACAAAGGCTTTCGCTTTGAAGACATGAAAAAAGCTTGGGAAAAGAATCAACAAAAACCCCAGTTAGGCGATAGCCCCAAAACAGCTTTGCGTGGCGGCTCAACGATTACCCAACAGTTGGCAAAAAACCTCTTTCTCTCTTCAGAGCAAAATTATTTGCGCAAAGGACAGGAGTTCATCATTACCGGACTTCTAGAGTTGACTCTCTCTAAGCAACGCTTATTTGAGATTTATCTCAATTCAGTGGAGTGGGGTGAGGGAATCTTTGGCATCGGCTCCGCCTCCCATTACTATTTTGAAAGAACACCAGCTGCATTGGATCGTGATCAAGCCGCTGCCTTAGGCTCTGCCTTGCCCGCCCCTAAGTGTTTTGATAAGCCCCAATATTGTCGCAAGGCCAATATTCACTTTCCAACTCGACAAGACTTTATCTTAGAGAATATGGATCGCGTTGCTTTAGCACCGTATCCAGCAACTAAAGGTAGCAAATAAAGTAGGCAATCAATTCGTGAGTGAGTTCTTATTTTTCGGCGGCGATTCTAAGTGCATCACGCGTGCTTTGTGCCACGGCTCTTGCGGCTTGCGCGAAATCGCTGCCAGAGCTTGCATACAAAATAGCTCTTGAGGAATTGATGATCATTCCAGTGCCAGGCGCTCCAGCAATGCTACCTGCTTTAACGGTTGTATCAATGTCACCGCCTTGAGCGCCAATACCCGGAATCAGCAAAGGCATATCACCAACAATTGCACGTACTTTGGCAATTTCTTCGGGGAAGGTGGCGCCAACTACGAGGCTGAGCTGACCGGAACTATTCCACTGTTGTGAGGCTAGCTTGGCTACATGCAAATAGAGTGGCTCACCTAAATTCACATTCAGAAATTGCAAATCTGAGCCACCAGGATTGGATGTGCGGCAAAGCACAATGACCCCTTTGCCAGCATGCTTGAGGTAGGGCTCGATGGTGTCAAAGCCCATATAGGGGTTCACGGTGACTGCATCTGCTCCATAGCGTTCAAAGGCCTCTAGGGCGTAGTGATCAGCAGTGCTGCCAATATCCCCGCGCTTGGAATCTAGGATGACAGGGATATGGGGGTATTTATCCTTGAGGTACTGAATGAGTTTTTCTAATTGGGCCTCAGCCCTTTGGGAGGCAAAGTATGCAAACTGTGGTTTAAATGAGCACACTAAATCCGCAGTGGCATCAGCGATTTCTCGGCAGAACTCAAAGATTCCCTCAGGTTTACCTTGGAGGGATAAGGGCAGACGCTTGGGGTCGGGGTCAAAACCAACACACAACATGCTGCCTTGGGAAGCCCATGCAGACTGGAGTTGCTGGTTAAAGGTATTTGAGCGAGAGTTCATTGGATTTGGCTTATTTTAGTGAAACTGTCATGTTGTATAGGATAAACTAGCGCACATTCCTTAGGAGTTCACCATGATCAACTTGTTCGTCCTGCAAAATGGCCGCCTCTCTCAAGAGCAAGTCGAAGATCGCAATGAATTGTTGCAATATGCTAATCCTATCTGGATCGACGTCGTTGATCCAGAGGAAGAGGAACTTATTTGGATTAAAGAGGCATTTGGGGTGCTTTTGCCTGAGTTGGATGACCTGGGCGACTTAGAAGCCTCCGCGCGCTACTTTGAGGCTGACGATGGCCACCTCCATATTCGTACTGATTTCTTATTGGATGAAGAAGAAACCTCTCGCAACGTGCGAGTTGCTTTTGTTCTGACTAAGCAAGTATTGTTCTCGATTCACGATGAAGATTTGCCAGTGTTCCGCTTGGTTCGACTGCGTGCCCGTTTGCGCCCTGGTTCAGTTAGCAATGCAAAAGATGTATTGCTTGATTTGTACTCCACTGATGCTGAGTATTCCGCTGATGCCTTGGAAGAGGTTTATGAAAATCTCGAACAAGCTGGTAAGCGAGTATTGCAAGATGATATTAATGACGCAGATGCAGAGCAAGTGCTCGAGACCATTGCGAAGGAAGAAGATACCAATGGGCGCATCCGTCGTAATGTGATGGATACCCGCAGAGCCTTATCTTTCTTGATGCGTAGCAAGTTGCTATCTGATGAGCAGCAGGAAGAAGCGCGTCAAATTTTGCGCGATATTGATTCTTTAGAAAACCATACAGCATTCTTGTTCGATAAGATCAACTTCTTAATGGATGCTACGGTCGGTTTCATTAACTTAAACCAATCCAAGATTATCAAGATATTCTCGGTGGTATCAGTTGCTTTAATGCCGCCTACATTGTTGGCCAGTGTCTGGGGTATGAACTACAAACATATGCCAGAGTTAGATGCAACTTGGGGTTATCCAATGGCCATTGGCGCGATGATTATTTCAGCTGTTATTCCGCTAGGCTACTTCTATAGCAAAGGCTGGATGAAGTAACTAGTGATTGAGTAGTTGAAGTAAGCCCACCAATACATACTCAGTTGCCTGTTGCCGGATTGCTTGTCTATCCCCGCTAAATAGCTTGGTTTGACAAGCAGTGACATTTTCACCCGCAGCATTCGGAATGGTCCACCCAAAGCACACTGTGCCTACAGGTTTTTGTACTGTGCCCCCAGTTGGCCCAGCAATTCCCGTAATCGAAACACCTATATTGGCACCAGCATTGCGTTGTGCCCCCTGCGCCATAGCCCTAGCAACAGGTTCGCTCACCGCCCCATGCGACTCTATCAGCTCTGCTGAAACCCCCAAACAGTCTATTTTTGCTTGATTGCTATAAGTGATATAGCCGCGCTCGAACCACTCACTGGATCCAGATAATTCTGTAAGAGTGGCACAGACGAGGCCACCTGTGCAAGATTCAGCCAGCGCAAGTTTCCAGCCTCTAGCAAGTAAAAGTTGGGCCAGTGTTTTTGCGTGATCTATCGAGCTCATAGTGGGATCATCTTTTGTATTAAAGCGATTACTAATAGCGTAAAGAAAGCAGCAGCCAGGTCATCGACCATGATCCCAAACCCACGCCAAGTGATTTGCAAGATAGAGGATGAGGCATGTTCATTGCCGTCCATATTTTTAAAGTGACGATCAATCATTCCAATGGGCCCAGGCTTGACGGCATCAAAAAAACGGAAGAGTCCAAAAGCGATTGCCTGCATCCAAATATTGGTCGGCATGATAAAAATAAGCACAATCCAAAAAGCAATGATTTCATCCCAAACAATACCGCCGAAATCTTTCTTACCCAGCTCTTCGCTGACCTGACCGCAGACCCAACACCCTAAAAGAGTCCCGCCCCCAATAATCCAAATAAAGTCTTCGGTGGAAAGGAGGTACTCACCTACCAAGAAGGCTGCCCAAGCCCAGAGAGTACCTACTGTTCCAGGCGCAATAGGACTTAGACCACTGCCAAAACCAAAGGCGATGGTGCGACTGGCGGTTTGTCTGACCCACCCAAAGGTAGGGGTGGTCGGATCGAGATTTTTAGCAGCGTTCATTTTGCAAAGTGGTCAAATGATTTCAGTAATGCAGCTGTTTTGGCATCGTCTAGCAAGTCACCATTCTTATTAAGCAAAGATAATTTTTCTATTGCAGTAACTTTTTCTGTGATGCTTCCAATTCTAGTAAGAGGCAAATTAAGTTCTTTACTGATTTTGTCAATGGCATTTCTATGCTCAATCGGAGCCGTGAAGCAGATTTCATAATCATCGCCACCACTAGCAGCAAATTGGTTTTGAATGTCCTCACTCTGTTTCTGCAAAATTCCAGATTTTGGAATTCGCTCTAAAAATACTTCGGCGCTAACTTGAGATTGTTTGAGGATATGCTGAAGGTCACCAAGTAAGCCATCCGATACATCTAATGCAGCACTTGCAATAGCTCGTACTTTTATCCCCAGCTCTACACGGGGAGTTGGGTTATGCATACGATGATCTATTTGTTTTAAGTCATTCTCAGGCAGATTAATTTCATGTCGCAGTGCAGCAAGAGTAAGTCTTGCATCACCAACAGCTCCAGAAATCCAGATGTCATCGCCTGCTTTTGCACCTGATCTGCGTATGGCTTTTCCGGATGGAACACTGCCGAATGCCGCAATGGAAATTGTCCGGGGGCCAGCAGTGGTATCACCACCGATGAGTGGGCAGGAATACTGATTAGCGATAGCAAAGAGACCTTTAGCAAAAGCACCAAGCCAAAGTTCATCCACTTTGGGGAGAGCGATTGCCAAAGTAAATCCTAGGGGCCTTGCCCCCATGGCTGCTAGGTCTGAAAGGTTGACTGCTAGGGCTTTGCGGCCTAATAGCTCAGGATTAGCATCAAGCAAAAAATGCCTGCCTTCAACCAGCATATCGCTGGTAATGGCTATTTCTTCTCCTACAACTGGCTTAAGAAGGGCGCAATCATCACCAATACCAAGGGCAATCACTTTCTCGTTATTTGAGCGCATAGCATCTGCACCCGCTTTAAAAAAACGCTGGATGAGATCAAATTCACCGAGAGGGCTAGATTCAGAATGCATATCCCATTTTATGGCTCTTGGGGAGGGTGTGCTCGAGAGGAATAGAATTAGACCCTTAAAGACGCCTTACCAAAGAGTACGCTGATGAGCAAAGAAACGAATAGAGAGCAACAAATTGCAGCCCTAAGAGAGGCTGCCCTCCAGTACCACGAGTTTCCAACTCCAGGCAAGATTGAGATTGCCCCAACGAAGCAGCTGACCAACCAGCGGGATTTAGCGCTTGCCTATACCCCAGGTGTTGCCTTTCCTTGCGAAGAGATTGTTAAAGATCCCGCTAATGCATTTAAATACACTGCTCGCGGAAATTTAGTTGGCGTGATTACCAATGGCACTGCTGTTCTCGGTTTAGGAAACATTGGACCACTGGCGAGTAAACCTGTGATGGAGGGGAAAGCGGTTCTCTTCAAAAAGTTTGCAGGCATTGATGTTTTCGATATTGAAGTAAATGAAAATGATCCCGATAAGTTGGTTGAAATCATTGCGGCATTAGAGCCAACATTTGGCGGCATCAATCTAGAGGACATTAAAGCGCCTGATTGTTTTGTAGTCGAGCGTAAGTTGCAAGCCCGCATGAAAATTCCGGTCTTTCATGATGACCAGCATGGCACTGCAATTGTGGTTGCAGCAGCAATCATCAATGGTTTAAAGGTAGTTGGCAAAGATGCGGCTCATGTCAAGCTAGTTACATCCGGTGCTGGTGCTGCAGCATTGGCCTGTTTGGACTTATTAGTTGATCTGGGTATCCCCCGCAAAAATATTTGGGTAACTGATTTAGCTGGTGTTGCCTATAAAGGGCGTAAAGAATTAATGGATCCTGAGAAGGAGCCATTCTGCCAAGAGACTGAACTGCGCACTTTGGATCAAGCAATTGAAGGCGCTGATATTTTCCTAGGGCTTTCTGCTGGCGGCGTATTAAAGCAAGATATGGTGAAGAAGATGGCTCCTAAGCCATTGGTCTTTGCCTTAGCAAATCCAACTCCAGAAATTCTGCCTGAAGAGGTGAAGGCAGTGCGACCTGATGCAGTGATGGCTACCGGCCGGACTGATTATCCTAATCAAGTAAACAACGTCTTGTGCTTTCCATTTATCTTCCGTGGTGCTTTAGATGTAGGCGCTACAACCATTACACGCGGCATGGAAGTGGCTGCAGTCAAGGCAGTTGCTGAGTTAGCGCAAGCAGAGCAGAGTGAAGTAGTTACCTCTGTGTATGGGATTGAGAACCTGTCATTTGGTCCAGAGTATTTAATTCCAAAACCATTTGATCCACGTTTGATCACGGTCATCGCTCCTGCCGTTGCAAAGGCCGCCATGGACGATGGCGTGGCAACCCGCCCCATAAAAGATTTCGAAGCTTATCGCAATCAGCTCCAGCAGTTTGTCTATCACTCTGGTACCTTGATGAAGCCGCTCTTCAATATTGCGAAGCAGGCACCAGCAAATCAAAAACGCATTGTGTTTGCTGAGGGTGAAGATGAGCGTGTATTGCGTGCCGCCCAAATCATTGTTGATGAGCACCTTGCTACCCCAATTTTGATTGGTCGCCCAGCTGTGATCGAACACCGGATTGAAAAATTTGGCTTGCGCATGAAGGCTGGCGATGACTTTGAGATCGTTAATCCTGAAAACGACGCTCGTTTCCGTGAATTCTGGAAAATCTATCTAGGCCTGATGGAGCGTAAGGGTGTTACAGAGTCTTTTGCAAAACTCGAGATGCGTCGCCGTAATAGTTTGATTGGTTCAGTCATGATTACCAAAGGTATGGCTGATGGCATGATTTGTGGAACGATTGGCAATTTTGCAACCCATCTGAAATATATTGATGAAGTAGTTGGTCATGAGCCAGGTGCAAATATCTATGGTGCAATGTCTGGGCTGATTCTTCCGGGTCGCCAAGTATTCTTGGTGGATACACATATCAATATTGATCCAACTGCCGAAGAGTTGGCTGAGTTGACTTTAATGGCTGCCAGTGAAATGCGTAAACTTGGATTAATTCCAAAAGTAGCGCTACTTTCTCACTCTAACTTTGGATCTAGTAATGCCCCTTCTGCCATCAAAATGCGGGAAGTATTAGCCCTCATTCAAAAAGCAGCGCCTGATTTAGAGGTGGATGGTGAAATGCATGGCGATAGCGCCTTGGACGCAACTATTCGAGCGGATGCAGTAACCTCATCCCCATTGAAGGGTGACGCAAACCTCTTGGTTCTACCCAATATTGATGCCGCTAACATTTCTTACAATTTGTTAAAAACAGCGGCAGGTAACGGCATTGCTATTGGACCCTTGTTATTGGGTGTAGCTAAGCCAATCCATATTTTGACTCCAGCAGCTACTGTACGCAGAATCGTGAATGTGACAACATTGGCAGTGGTAGAGGCCGCTAGCAACGCTAGAGGTATCGCCTAAGTCATTTAAATATATGTAAGTTAGTAACAACTTACATATATTTATCCTATATAAATCAATAGTTTATATAAAATGTAGTGTATTTGGGCTTGATTTGATAGCGCGTTACGGGTAACCTAGCACCCATCATGAATAATCGTACTGAGAACACCGATTTAGCCAGCTTTGAAGAACATAGCCGGGCGGAAAGTTGGGACAGTAATGATCGATTAGAGACTGAATCATCCGCTGCCAATATTTATGCCCAGGGTGGTTTGTCTCGTTTACAAACCTATGCAGCAAATCAAGTTTCGGGGAAAAAAGTGACAGCTTCTTGGCGTGCCGCTTTGGCCGTTCGTGATGCCGGACCGCCGGCAATGTTGCGCAGTGTGCGCACTAATATCGTGCAATCAATTCGTGCTTTCCGCACTCCAGATTTACAGGAGGCGGCTACTGAACTCGGTCAACATTTCATTTATGCAAATTGCGCAAATGCGATGACTAAGGGCGAAGTACTTGAAGCAATCGCGATTGCTTACTCATTTACAAAGCAACAGGCCAAAAATTTTGACCCTTTGTTAGATGCATTGACAACCACAATTGATAAGACCGGTTCACAGCCTGGATTTGTTGTGGTGCTTGAAGGTTTACCTTGTACTCAGAAATTCGATAAAGAGGCACGTGAAACTCTCCTAGATGTTTTCCGTGATGCTGTCGATTTTTGGGCTGAGCGTCGCACGCCTTATCGGGTCTTCTACTCTTTCGCTTAAGCGCTGAAGTAGCCTAAGCCCCTGGAATCGCCTCTATTTGAGGCGATTTTGCATTTCAGGATTCCAGATGCTGTGCACGACTGTAATCGCAACGATTCCAGCAGTCTCCGTTCTCAGTACGCGCTCTCCGAGAGAAACAATTCGATAGCCTGCCGCTTCTGCTTGGGCTTCTTCTTCTGGAGAGTGACCACCTTCAGGCCCAATCATCAACACAATATCTTGTGGAGCACTTTCGATTAGAACTGAATCCATACTTTTAGTAGCATCCGGACTTAAGAGAAACTTTAAGATTGGCTTTGAGTTTGCTTTTATATAAGCGTCAAAAGTTTGAATGGGTTCTAGGGTGGCAAACACAGTTCGGTCACATTGCTCACATGCTGCTTGTACGATTCCCTCCCAATGGGCATGGCGCTTTTGGGCGCGCTCCTGATCACTAGGGCGCGTGAGTTTTAAGATTGAGCGCTCACATTGGATGGGGGCAATAATCTGGACTCCAGTTTCAACAGCCTTCTCAACAATCCAGTCCATTTTGTCGCCTCCAGCTAAGCCTTGGGCCAGCGTAATGGCATAAGCGGTCTCACGGTGGGTATCAATGTGGATATTGCTTAACTGAACTTGCCCTGTTTTTCCGCTTAATAAGAGCAGCTCAGCCTGGGCTACCTGACCTTTTCCATCAAATACAGGAAAGGATTCGCCAGCCTGGATGCGCCTGACGCGCAGGTGATGGGCGACCTCAGCACTGAGGGTTGTTGGCTTTTGGGATTCCCATGGCCCGGGAAGATAAAATTGAGGCATTACTGCAATATAGCCAATTTCTTTTCCTCGAGACCAATTTTACGATGTCAAACCTTCAAATCCGCATGGCCAACGCAATTCGTGCTTTATCCATGGATGCAGTTCAACAGGCAAATTCAGGACATCCTGGTATGCCAATGGGTATGGCAGATATTGCTGTTGGGCTTTGGAATGAACATTTAAAACATAATCCAACGGATCCTCATTGGATTGACCGCGATCGTTTTGTTTTATCGAACGGTCACGGTTCGATGTTGTTGTATTCACTTTTACATCTTTCTGGTTATGACTTACCAATCGGAGAGTTAAAGAATTTCCGTCAATTACATAGTAAAACTCCAGGACATCCTGAGTATGGAATGACGCCTGGCGTTGAAACGACTACTGGCCCACTTGGCCAAGGAATCTCTAACGCAGTAGGCATGGCGCTTGCTGAAAAATTATTAGCAGAAGAATTTAATCGCCCTGGCCACAAAGTCATTGATCACTACACCTATGTATTTTTAGGGGATGGTTGTTTGATGGAGGGTATTAGTCATGAAGTATGTTCTTTGGCTGGCACCTTAAAACTAAACAAGTTAATTGCACTGTGGGATGACAACGGTATCTCGATTGATGGCAAGGTGGTGTCTTGGTTTAACGAAGATACGCCCAAGCGCTTTGAGGCCTACCACTGGAATGTCATCCGTCATGTTGATGGTCATAATGCCGAGGCTGTAGCAGCTGCAATTGCGAAGGCTAAAAAGAGCGATAAGCCTACCCTGATTTGCTGCAAGACCGCGATTGGTAAGGGCTCACCGAATATGGCTGGCAGTGATAAGGTGCATGGTTCACCACTAGGCGCTGCTGAGATTGCCCAAACTCGTGTTGCATTAAACTGGCCTTATGCACCGTTTGAAGTTCCAAAAGATATTTATGCTGCCTGGGATTTTAAAAAGCGTGGTCAAGCTGCTGAGCATGAGTGGAATAAAGAATTTCAGAAATACAAAACTAAATTTCCAGAACTTGCTTCGCAATTGCAGCGGCGCATGCAAGGTGATTTATCCAAAGACTTTTCAGCCACTCTCAATACTTATTTAAAAACTTGCCAATCTAAAGCAGAAACTGTAGCTACGCGTAAGGCCAGTCAAAATGCGATTGAAGCTTTAGCACCAGTATTGCCAGAATTTATGGGAGGCTCGGCTGATTTAACGGGCTCTAACTTAACTAATTGGTCTGCATGTAAAGCAGTGCGCGGCGATCAATGGGGTAATCACATTAATTACGGTGTCCGTGAGTTTGGTATGAGCGCGATCATGAACGGCATCGCCCTGCATGGCGGCTACATTCCATTTGGGGGTACCTTCTTAACTTTCTCAGATTACAGCCGCAATGCTTTGCGTATGGCTGCACTGATGAAGTTGCGTAGCATTTTTGTTTTCACCCATGACTCTATTGGTCTTGGTGAAGATGGTCCAACCCACCAATCCGTGGAGCAGGTTGCTAGCTTGCGCCTGATCCCAAATCTGATGGTTTGGCGTCCTTGTGACACCACGGAGAGTGCTGTAGCCTGGGGCTCTGCCATTGAACGTAAGAATGGCCCTAGTGCTTTGATTTTCAGTCGTCAGAACTGCCCATTTGTTTCTCGTAATAGTCAGCAGATTAAAGATATTGCACGTGGCGGCTATGTATTGCGTGATCCTCAATCTAAAAAAATTGATGCAGTCATTATTGCTACTGGCTCTGAAATTACTCTTGCCTTACAAACTGCTGAGCGTTTAGAAAAAGAGGCCACAGGAAAAATCGGTATTCGGGTGGTTTCAATGCCCTCTACTACGGTTTTTGATCAGCAAGATGCCGCATATAAAGCAACAGTATTACCGGCGAAAGTTCCGCGCATTGCAGTGGAAGCAGGTGTAACGGATTTCTGGTGGAAGTATGGTTGCGCAGCAGTACATGGTGTAGATACATTTGGCGAGTCAGCACCCGCAGGTCAGTTATATGAATATTTTGGTTTAACAGTGGATCAAATTACAAAGACTGTTAAGCAATGTATCGCGCAGAAATAATCATCCAGAATTTAAAATTAGTAAGGGATAATAAATGACAATTCGCGTCGCAATTAATGGTTATGGACGTATCGGGCGCATGGTATTGCGCGCTCTATATGAAGATCAGGTCAACGGTAAGCCACGGCGCGATATCAAGATCGTGGCGATCAATGCGATGGGCGATATCGCCATCAATGCACACCTTACTCAGTATGACTCAGCACATGGCCGCTTTCCGGCAGATGTTTCAGTAGATGGTGATTGTATGGTGGTCAATGGCGATCGCATCAAAATGTTCTGTACTCGTAACCCTGCAGAAACTCCATGGGGTGAGTTGGGTGTAGATTTAGTTTTAGAGTGCACTGGCAAATTTACCTCTAAAGAAAAAGCCATGATTCATGTTCAACAGGGCGCAAAGAAAGTATTGATTTCTGCTCCTGGCGAGAAAGATGTCGATGCAACGATTGTTTATGGTGTCAATCAAAAGGTATTAAAGTCAAGTGATGTGGTGGTGTCTAATGCGAGTTGCACCACGAACTGTTTGGCACCCTTAGTCAAACCATTGCTAGAGAAAATTGGTATTGAGTCTGGCTTGATGACGACAATCCATGCATTTACCAATGATCAGGTTTTAACTGATGTGTATCACAAAGATATGCGTCGTGCGCGCTCTGCAGTGACCAGCATGATTCCAACGAAAACTGGCGCAGCAAAAGCAATCGGTTTGGTGTTGCCAGCTTTAGCAGGGCGTTTTGATGGTTTTGCGATGCGTGTGCCAGTGATCAATGTTTCCGTAGTGGACCTCACTTTTGTAGCAAGTCGCGCTACTAGCGTAGATGAAGTGAACTCTGTCTTAAAGGCTGCTAGTGAAGGCGAGCTCAAAGGAATTTTGGGTTTCAATACTTTGCCCCTGGTTTCAATCGACTTTAATCACGATCCGCGTCCAAGTATTTACGATGCTTCTCAGACCCGCGTTTCTGCTGATGGTAAGTTGGTCAAAGTATTGGCTTGGTATGACAACGAGTGGGGTTATTCAGTGCAAATGCTTAATGCAGCAGAAGCTCTGATGGCTGTAAAGTGAGAAAAATTAGCTAAAAAGTAAAAAAGACCTCAAATTGAGGTCTTTTTTCATGAATAGGCAGCCTAAAAGGTCTGAAAGTGCCTATTTTTGATTATTTCGACAATTTTTCTTTTGACAATGCCCATACATTGCTAAAGAATGCTCCTGAAGCTTAAATCCAAGGTTTTTAGCAATATCCCGCTGCCTTTTCTCGATAGCCTCATCTACAAACTCTTCTACATGGCCGCAATCTAGGCAAACCAGGTGGTCGTGGTGCTGACCCTCATTAAGCTCATAGATTGCCCTGCTATCACCCTTGCTAGACTCAAAATGGCTGCGGATTAGCAGCCCTGCCTGCTCGAATTGGGTGAGGACGCGATAGACCGTAGCAAGACCGATTTCTTGATCCTCTTTGGCTAGGGCCATAAAGACATCTTCCGCGCTAAAGTGGGTGCCACCATTCTGATGAAAAAAATCCAGAATTTTCATACGTGGGCCAGTGGCTTTTAGGCCAATGTCGCGCAAATCTGCAGGAGTAGGGTTTTGGTTCGTATTCATGGCTTTGGGAGCTAAAATCAATGTCTTAATGATACGGCCAGCTATGCAAAATTGCCTTAAACTTTTTAGTCGTTTTTTGAACCCGCGTTTCAAGGGGGTTTATGTCCCTGCCCGCATCGGATTAGCCGCTTTTGCCATGGCCACTGTATTAGGCCTTGCTGCTTGCACTTCTGCTGTTGATGACACTCAACGTGCTTGGATGAATAAAGTATTTAGACCTTATGTTCCAGATATTGTGCAGGGCAACTTTATCTCTAGTGAGCAATATGCCAAGTTACAACTAGGCATGACTCGTGAACAGGTTCGTCAAATTTTAGGCACATCTTTATTGGCAAGTTACTTCCATGCTAATCGCTGGGATTACGTTTTTGAATTTAAACGTCAAAATCAAGTTATTGGTAAAGAGCGTCACGTAACCGTCTTTTTTGATGGCGATAAAGTGGTGAAGTTTGAGGGCGATGCCTTACCAACTGACATTGAGTTGGTTGCCGAGATTGATGGCTATGCCAAAACTAAGCGCTCATTCTGGGATGTTATGACGGGGTCTAATAAGCCGCCAGTAACGCCTCGATTGCAACAACCAGAGTTGCTGGTTCCAAGCCCAACTGATAATTTGGCTAAGGGTGCAGCTATACCAGCAGTACCCGCCGCAAGTAAGGGCTCGTTTTGGGATTATTTTAGCTTTTCAAAACAGCAAGCAAATACACAAGCTGCACCAGTATCAGAAACTCTTGGTCCTGGCGCTATGAATGTGCCGCAGGGAACCGAGACTAAACAGTAAGTATTACTTTTGCGTTAATACCCAAAAAATCTGTACCACCTTTAATTTGAAGTGATGAACAAATGATGAAGATTGCAATCGCTGGAGCAACTGGTCGCATGGGCAAGATGTTGATTGAGACCGTGCTTAATTCCCCTGACGCCCAATTGGTTGGTGCGCTGGAGCATGCTTCTTGCCCTCAGTTGGGTGAGGATGCTGGCGCATTTTTGGGTAAAAAAACAGGTGTAATGATTTCAGCTGATGTTGCTCAAGTTTTAGCAAACGCAGAGTTTTTAATTGACTTCACTAGGCCTGAAGGCACGATGGCACATTTAGCTGTTGCAGAAAAAACAGCTACCAAAATGATTATTGGTACAACAGGTTTGAGTGCGGAGCAAATTGCTAGTCTTAAAAAAGCATCTGCAAAGTTAGCAATTGTCTTTGCTCCCAATATGAGTGTCGGCGTTAATGCCACATTTAAGCTACTAGAGATTGCAGCGAAGATGCTCAATCAAGGGTATGACATCGAAATAATTGAAGCCCATCATCGTCATAAAGTAGATGCACCTTCAGGTACCGCACTCAAGATGGGCGAGGTGATTTCTGAGGCGCTGGGTAAAAAGTTAGATGACCTTGCTGTGTATGCACGTGAAGGCCATACAGGTGAGCGCAAGGAAGGCTCAATCGGATTTGCAACGATTCGAGGTGGTGATATGGTCGGTGATCACACAGTTCTTTTTGCAGGTGATGGTGAGCGTATTGAGATTAGTCATAAATCTTCTAGTCGCCAATCCTATGCGCAGGGCTCATTACGAGCTACACGCTTCTTGCAAACACAAGCTTCTGGCTTATATGACATGCAAGATGTTTTAGGTTTGCGTAAATAAGAGCCAGTATTAAGCAACCAGCTAACCCATAAAAATAGAAGAAAAGAGTTGTCTTGAATGAGTAAGGATTACGACTACCGCAGTATTGAAGCGGCAGCGCAAGCTGATTGGGAAAGCGCGCAAGTCTATCAAGTTTCTGAGAATGCTGTAGATCTCTCTGGTAAGAAAAAACCGAAGTATTACGCTTGTTCTATGCTGCCTTATCCATCCGGCAAGTTACACATGGGACATGTACGCAACTACACCATCAATGATGTGATGGCTCGTCAGCTCCGCATGCAGGGCTATAACGTTTTAATGCCTATGGGTTGGGATGCCTTTGGCATGCCCGCTGAAAATGCAGCGATTCAGAACAAAGTACCGCCAGCAAAATGGACTTACGACAATATTGCTTATATGAAAAAGCAAATGGTTGCGATGGGTCTTGCTCTCGACTGGTCACGTGAAGTTGCTACCTGTAGTCCAGATTATTATCGCTGGAACCAATGGCTCTTTTTAAAGATGCTCGAAAAAGGGATTGCCTATCGCAAAACCCAAGTAGTGAATTGGGACCCAATTGACCAAACAGTATTGGCTAATGAGCAAGTAATCGATGGTCGTGGCTGGCGCTCTGGGGCATTGGTTGAGAAACGCGAAATCCCGGGCTATTACTTCAATATTACTGCGTACGCAGAGCAGCTACTTTCGGGTTTAGATAGTTTGGGTTGGCCTGAACGTGTCAAAACCATGCAACAAAATTGGATTGGTAAAAGCCGTGGTGTGCGTTTTGCTTTTAAGCATGAAATCGCCGATGAACATGGCAAGTTTATTCAAGATGGCCTGTTGTATGTTTTTACGACTCGAGCTGACACCATTATGGGGGTCACATTTTGTGCTGTGGCTGCAGAGCATCCTTTGGCAGCTAAAGCCGCCACAAACAATCCAGCACTAGCCGCCTTTGTCGAGAAATGCAAAACAGGTAGCGTGATTGAGGCTGACCTAGCCACTCAAGAAAAAGAAGGAATGTTTACGGGCCTTTACGTTACACATCCTTTAACCAATGAGCCAGTACCTGTTTGGGTTGGTAATTATGTATTGATGTCTTATGGCGATGGCGCTGTGATGGGCGTACCTGCTCACGATGAGCGTGATTTTGCTTTTGCACTCAAATACGACTTGCCAATTAAGCAAGTGATTGCACTGAACAGCGAGTCACCCATTTTTAATGCAAGTCGCTGGGAGGATTGGTATGCCCAAAAAGAAGGTGTTGTTTGTTTTAATAGCGACAAATACGATGGCCTTTCGCATGAAGAAGCGGTAAGCGCAGTCGCTAAAGATTTAGAAAAGATGGGTATTGGTGCAATCAAGACTACCTATCGTTTGCGTGATTGGGGAATTTCTCGTCAGCGCTATTGGGGAACTCCAATTCCGATTATTCATTGCGGCGATGATGTAAATCCGGGTTGTGGTGCCGTGCCTGTGCCTGAATCTGATTTACCAGTGATATTGCCAGAAGATTGTGTTCCAGATGGTAGTGGTAATCCATTAAATAAGCATGCAGATTTTCTGAATGTGAAGTGTCCTAAGTGTGGCAAGCCCGCGCGCCGCGAGACTGACACCATGGATACCTTTGTGGATTCCTCTTGGTATTTCATGCGTTATACCGGCCCCAATGCTAAAACGATGGTGGATGGACGCAATGAGTATTGGATGCCGATGGATCAATACATTGGCGGCATTGAGCATGCGATTTTGCATTTACTCTATGCGCGTTTTTGGACTAAGGTCATGCGTGACCTCAATCTCATTACTTTTGATGAGCCATTCCAGAATTTATTAACTCAAGGCATGGTACTGAATGAAACGTATTACTCTGAGGATGCCTCTGGTAAAAAAACCTGGCTCAATCCTTTGGATGTTGAATTAGATCTCGATGAAAAAGGTCGCCCTAAAGGTGCCAAGTTAAAAGGTGATGCATCAAACACCCCTGTGATAGTTGGCGGTGTTGAGAAGATGGCTAAGAGTAAGAATAATGGAGTGGATCCTCAGGCCTTGATTGATCAGTACGGTGCTGATACTGCCCGTTTATTTGTGATGTTTGCAGCGCCACCTGAGCAGCAGTTGGAATGGTCTGGGGCTGGTGTTGATGGTGCTTCACGCTTCTTGCGCCGTGTTTGGATGTACTCGAGTAGTCAGGCTGACGCCATTCGTGGTGCACAAGATTCTGTACCTAAAAATTTGAGTGATGCTGATAAAGCATTGCGCCGCGAAGTGCATGCTATTTTAAAGCAGGCTAATTTTGACTATCAGCGCCGCCAATACAACACCGTAGTTTCTGCAGCGATGAAGATGCTCAATGTGCTTGAGCCAGTGAAGTTAGGCCAGGATGCTATGGTTAGTACTTCAGTGTTGCGTGAATGCTTAGGCATTCTGTTGCGAATTTTGTACCCCGTAGTTCCTCATTTAACCCATGTGCTCTGGAAAGACATGGGTTACGCAAAGACCTTAGGCCCACTCTTAGATGCGCCTTGGCCCTTGGTTGATGAAGCTGCACTGGTCCAAACTGAAATTACCCTGATGCTACAAATTAATGGCAAGTTACGTGGGGATATTCGGGTTCCAGCAGATGCTGGGAAAGATCAGATTGAGGCTTTGGCATTACAAAGTGAGCCTGTAACTAAAGCTCTCAATGGCGGCACACCAAAGAAGGTGATTGTTGTTCCAGGCCGCCTAGTTAATATTGTGGCCTAAAGGAAAGTAAATAGATGAGCGTAAATTACATTCGACGTGCATTGCTGGGCGCATTGGCTATCGCGCCATTGAGTGGGTTAATCGCCTGTGGTTATCGCATGCGTGGCATGGTCGATTTACCTTTTAAAGTGATTGCGATTACAGGCAATCCATCCCCCCCATTGCGAAACGACCTGCAAGCTGCAATTTTGACAGGGACTGATGTAAAAGTTGCTATCAATCCTAAAGATGCAGACTTGATTTTAGATGTCAGCAATGAAATCAACGGGCGAGAAATCTTGGCTTACAACTCTAATGGTCAAATCTCTGCTTACCGCTTAACTATTCGAGTTACCTTTAGAGCCTATGACATTACGGGTGGAGACATTGTTCCTGAAAGTGAAATTTACATGACTAGGGATATGGACTTCTCAAATACTACTGTTTTGGCAACTGATGTTCAGCAGCAGCAATTTTTAACATTGATGCGTAAAGATTTAGCTGTACAGATCCTGCGCCGTATCTCTGCTGCAGCTAAAAATCCACAAGCAAGATCTTTCTAAGGATAGATAGAGAACTCGCATGGTCAAAGTCGATGCCTTACAAGCGCATCTCAAATTGCTGAGTTCCGGCGGAGCTATGTTGCCGCTCTATGTTTTTACTGGTGATGAGCCTCTTTTGATGATGGAGGCAATGGATCAATTGCGTTCCACTGCCAAAAAACTGGGCTTTACCGATCGTGAAGTCATGATGCAAGAACGCGGATTTGACTGGAGTGCTTTAATGAATGCTGGCCAAACAATGTCTTTGTTTGGCGATAAGCGTTGGGTCGAGTTACGCATACCAACCGGCAAACCTGGTCGTGATGGAGCAGATGCTTTAAAACAATTTGCCGCACAGATAGCCTCTCAGCAAGATAGTGCTGATGGACCCGACACCGTAGTTTGTATTGTGTTGCCAAGACTAGATGGAAAAACCAAGACATCAGCTTGGTTCAGTGCCTTAGATGATGCCGGTATGGCTATTCAGGTAGATACCTTGGAGCGTGGTTATTTGCCAAAATGGATTGCCGGCCGACTGAAGAAGCAAGAGCAAGAAGTTGAGGCTGGACCTGAGGGTCAGCGTGCCTTAGAGTTTATTGCTGATCAGGTTGAGGGCAATCTCATTGCCGCTCACCAAGAAATATTGAAATTAGGCTTGCTATACCCTACTGGCAAGTTAACTGAAGAGCAAATTCGCTCTTCTATTTTGAAGGTAGCACGCTATAACGTTTTTGAATTAACCGAAGCGATGCTTGCTGGCGATTTACCAAGGCTAAATCGTATGCTAGATGGCTTAAAAGGCGAGGGCGAGCCTTTGGTGCTGATTTTGTGGAGCGTAACTGAAGAGCTTCGGCTACTATCTAAATTAAAGGCCGCAAGTGATGCTGGTGAATCTGTTCAACAGCTCATGCGAGCCAATCGGATTTGGGGCAATAAAGAGCGTTTATACCCAGCCGCTATTAGAAGGGTGCAACCGCTAAAGCTGCGGAGGGCAATGCAGGTTGCTGCAGGCTTAGACCGACAGTCGAAGGGTTTGCATGCAGCAGAATTACCGGCAGATCCATGGGATGGTTTACGTTTAGTTGGAAATTTATTACGGTAATGGTTTAGAAAGTTAGAAAGATGAGTGTAAATATTCAAGAGATGATGCAAGACATTGGTAAGCGGGCACGTAGTGCATCGCGTGCAATGGCGCGTGCATCATCAGAGCAAAAGAATCAAGCACTCTTGCATATTGCTAAGCTCGTACGTCAAAAGGCAAGTGAGATTCAAAAAGTTAACCAGATCGATGTAGAGCGTGCAAAAGCCAATGGTCAAGATGCTGCTTTTGTAGATCGCTTAACCATGACGCCTAAGACAATTGAAAGCATGGCTTTGGGCCTTGAACAAATTGTTTCCCTGGATGACCCCATTGGGAAAGTCACCCCATTTCAAAAGCAAGCCTCTGGTATTGAAATTAGCCAAATGCGTGTTCCGCTAGGTGTGATTGGCATTATCTATGAGTCACGCCCAAACGTGACAATTGATGCAGCGGCCCTTTGTCTAAAATCTGGCAATACTGTGATCTTGCGTGGTGGTTCTGAGGCAATCGATTCGAATACCTTGTTGGCACAAATCATTCAAGAGGGTTTAGCCGCAGCTAGTCTGCCTAAGGACGCTGTGCAGGTTGTCACTACAACAGACCGAAGTGCTGTCGGTGAAATGATCACCATGACTCAATATATCGATGTCATCGTTCCACGGGGTGGGAAGAGCTTGATTGCTCGATTGATGGCTGAAGCACGTGTGCCAATGATTAAGCATTTAGATGGTATTTGTCATACCTACATTGATGCTGATGCCGATATTGCAATGGCGATCAAGGTCTGCGATAACGCTAAAACTCAGCGTTATGCACCATGCAATGCGATGGAAACTCTTTTAGTGAACAAAGATGTTGCACAGCAGGTGTTACCAACACTTTGCAAGATCTATCAAGATAAGGGCGTGGAGTTGCGGGTTGACAGTCTGACCCGTAAAACACTTGAGTCAACTGGGTTTAAAGATTTAGTCGATGCTACCGAAGAAGATTGGTATACAGAATATTTAGCTCCAATCCTTTCTATTAAGACGGTAGCTGATATCGACGAGGCGATGAATCATATCGAACGCTATGGCAGTAAGCATACTGATGCGATTATTACGAATAACAAAGCCCAGGCAGATCGCTTCTTGCGCGAGGTGGATAGTGCTAGCGTGATAGTAAATGCCAGCACTCGTTTTGCTGATGGCTTTGAATATGGTTTAGGTGCAGAGATCGGCATTTCCAATGACAAGTTACATGCCCGTGGACCAGTTGGTTTGGATGGCTTAACTTCACTTAAATACATCGTCATGGGCCATGGCGAGATTCGTAGCTAAAAAATATGGCGAATTCTTACCTCTGGATTAAAACTTTCCATATCGTCTTGATTACTTCATGGTTTGCGGGCTTGTTTTATTTGCCGCGCATCTTTGTGAACTTGGCTGATGAGAAAAATCCGGATGTATATGCACGTCTTTTAGGGATGGCTGACCGTCTCTATCGTTTTATGACTATCTTAGCTGTACCAGCTGTATTGCTTGGGATAATACTCTGGCTATACTTTGGCGTTGGTGCAGGCAATATCTGGATGCACGCTAAGTTATTTTTTGTTCTTTTGCTGATCGCTTACCACCACACTTGCTATAGCTTGCTTAAGAAGTTTCGTGCTGGTGTGAATACGAAGTCAGGTATTTGGTATCGCTGGTTTAATGAAGTGCCAGTAATTCTGCTGGTAGTCATTGTTGCCCTAGTTATTTTTAAACCCTAGGCACGCCCTCTGTATTTTTAATTACTCTTTTTAGACTGTTAGCCCCATGAGATTTTTTGTTGTTTGTCCAGGCGGTTTAGAAGTACCGCTTGCTCAGGAGCTCGCAGAAATTGCTCAGCGCCCCGATTCCAAAGCTTTGGGAGCTTGGGTGATTGACTCAACCCCAACTAGCCCAACTGGTGGTATTGGTCTTGCGGCACCGATTTCTGCAGCGATGGCTCTCAATTTGCATTCCAGAATTGCTAGTCGTGTTCTATTGCAGATGGCACAGGCTCCCTATAGGCAGGAAGAAGACCTCTATAAATTGGCTAGCGGTTTAGCCTGGGAGGACTGGTTTACTTCCCAGCAAACATTGCGCGTTGATGTGACGGCTCATCGATCCCCACTCAAGAGTTTGAACTTTGCTACATTAAAGATTAAAGATGCCATCGTAGATCGCTTGCGCGATGTGACTGGTGACCGCCCTAGTATTGATACGGCGTTTCCGGATATTCGCGTACAAGCGCATTTAACAGCAACTCAAATTACGATCTATTTAGATACCTCCGGCGAAGCCCTCTTTAAGCGTGGATGGCGTGATGAAAAAGGCGATGCGCCCCTTAAAGAGAATCTTGCTGCAGGTATTTTGTCGATTACAGCTTGGAAGCCAGGCCAGTCTTTGTTTGATCCGATGTGTGGCAGTGGCACCTTTTTGATTGAGGCTGCTCAGATAGCCCTGGCCATTCCGCCAGGAGCGATTCGGGCTGGAATGTATGGCAACGATATCAAGTCCAGTAGATTAGCTTATCGTCCATTAGTAACTTCTGCAAACGGTTTTGGTTTTCAGAGGCTCAAGCCATTTAATGAGGCTGCAGAGCAAAAGCGTTGGGGTAGTTTAAAAGAAGCTGCGCTGGCACAGATGCTTGAAAAGCGTAAGCAATACCCTGATGTTGATTCATTAAGAATCAGTGGTAGTGATATTAATGAAAAATTGGTCTCCATGTTTAGAGGCAATTGGCAGAGAGCGCAATTACCAGATCAGCCGCTGGTTCGCCAAGTTGATGCTTTGGCAAGTAAACCCCCTGTCAAAGAAGGCGTGATGTTATTAAATCCACCTTATGGTGAGCGGCTTGTGATTAAAGGTGGCAGAGGCGGACAAGAGCGTGAAGCCCGGGACGAGCGTGATGCTGAGTATGACGTTGAGCCAGAAAATCGCTTTGAGATGAATTTAGAGACGGGCCGTCAGAGTGCCAAGCGCTCGAGTCGTGAGTCTTTGAAAAAACTTCAAGCCCAAGAAGAGCAAGACCCAAAGTTTGTGGAGTTCTTGCGTCAATTTGGTCAGCATCTTAAGGATGCTTTTGGCGGATGGAATGTTTTTGTATTAACTGCTGATATGGCTTTGCCAGGACAGTTGCGTATTAAGGAGTCCAAGCGTACCCCATTATTTAATGGCCCACTAGAGTGCCGTTTATTTAAATTTGAGATGCATGCAAAGCGCCCTTCTTCAAGCGAAGACTAGGTGCTTTAAAATAAAGCTGTTAGCGAAGAAATAGAGTGGAGAGCAAGTCAATGGAATTTAAAACGTATATGTGCCTCATCTGTGGCTGGGTCTACGATGAATCTGCTGGCTTACCAGATGAAGGTATTGCTCCAGGCACTCTTTGGAAAGATGTGCCGATGAATTGGACTTGTCCAGAATGCGGTGCTCGCAAAGATGATTTTGAAATGATGGCGATTTAATTAGGAACAGATCGTGGCAAAAGTAGATAAAAACGAAGTTTTATTTGAGCGTGCGCAAAAGACAATACCCGGGGGTGTGAATTCTCCTGTGCGGGCGTTTCGTCAGGTAGGTGGTACACCCCGCTTTGTTACAAAGGCTAAAGGCCCTTACTTTTGGGATGCGGAGAATAAGCGCTATATCGATTTGATTATGTCTTGGGGCCCCATGATTGTTGGCCACGCAAATCCAGAGGTAGTAGAGGCTGTTCAAAGAGCAGCAGAAACCAGTTTTAGTTACGGCGCTCCAACTGAAGGCGAGATCGAGTTAGCTGAGCGTATCTGCGCCTTAATGCCTAGCGTTGAGCAAGTCAGAATGGTGTCAAGTGGTACCGAGGCGACGATGAGCGCCTTGCGCCTTGCGCGTGGCTATACCGGCCGGGATTTAATTATTAAGTTTGAAGGTTGTTATCACGGTCATGCAGATAGTCTTTTAGTGAAGGCAGGCTCTGGCTTGTTAACCTTTGCCGACTCTACTCAAAATGCACCTTCTTCCGGTGGCGTCCCACAAGATCTAGTGAAGCACACATTAGTATTGCCATATAACGATGTTGCAGCTATTGAAGAAGTATTTACAAAGCAAGGCAATCAGATTGCGGCAGTAATCATAGAGCCCATTGCTGGCAATATGAATTTGATTCAGCCTTCAACAGAATTTTTAGCAGCAATTCGTAATCTCACTAGCAAGCACGGTAGTGTTTTAATTTACGACGAAGTCATGACTGGTTTTAGGGTTGCTTTAGGGGGTGCTCAATCTTTGCAAGGCATTACTCCTGATCTCACTTGCTTAGGTAAGGTGATGGGCGGTGGCATGCCTATGGCAGCTTTTGGTGGTAAAAAAGAAATCATGTCCAAGCTAGCTCCTTTGGGTAGCGTCTACCAAGCAGGTACCTTGTCCGGAAATCCAGTAGCGGTGGCAGCAGGCCTTAAGACTTTAGAGATTATTTCTCGAGCAGGCTTTTATGAGTGCCTCACCGGTCAAACTGAAAAGTTAATGAGCGGACTAAAGCAGGCTGCTGATAAAGCAAATATTCCATTTGCAGTCGATAGTGTTGGTGGCATGTTTGGTTTTTACTTTGCTAGCCAAGTACCGACTTCTTATGAAGCAGTTACTCAATCTAATATTGAAGCGTTTAAGAAATTCTTTCATCTCATGCTAGATGAGGGAGTTTATCTTGCCCCATCGGCATATGAGGCTGGGTTCACTTCCATTACACATGATAATGAAGTAGTCAGTGCCATTATTGCTGCAGCTGACAGCTCATTTAAAAAGCTTTGAAGTAAATAGTAATTACATCCTGAGCGGATGGTCATAGCCATCCGCTTGAATCATCTCAAGACCTTTTGAATCTTTATTAGAGGCAGCAATTTCTAGGGCGGTTAATTTACCACCCCAGACACAGCCAGTATCTAGGCCAATCACATTGTTTCGTCTTAGTAAGCCCAATGTAGACCAATGGCCAAAGTAAATCAGGGTGTCTGCGGTTTTGCGTTTGGGTGCATTGAACCAAGGAATGTAGCCTTTGGGGCCATTCTCCAAACCTTCTTTACTTTCAAATTCCATCTGTCCACTGGGTGTACAAAAACGCATACGGGTAAGCGTATTGGTGATGAGACGTAAACGCTCATAACCTTTTAATGAATTACTCCATTTATTCGGAGTATTGCCATACATATTAGCTAAAAATTCTTTGTAGGTTTTACTGCGCAGAGCCTTCTCAACTTCTTGAGCGCATTCAATGGTTTGCTGCAAGTCCCACTGGGGAAGTACGCCAGCATGTACTGTAAGTACTTTCCCATTGCTGAGAGCCATAGGGCGATTGCGTATCCAATTTATTAGCTCTTTGCGATCAGGTGCTTCTAGGATGGCGTCGACTGTATCTAAACCTTTAGTCTTACGTAGCCCAGCATCAATCGCCAACAGATGAAGGTCATGATTGCCTAAGATGCACTCAGCACGACCAGACTCTTGAAGGGATTTGAGTTGCCTTAAGGCGCCCAGGGAGTCGGGACCACGATTAATCAAGTCTCCTAAAAATATTAGATTTGATTTTTTTGGAAGCTTCTTTAGTAGCGCCTTTAGTGAGGGCGCGCATCCTTGAACGTCGCCTACGGCATAGATTTTGCTCATACCCTATCTTAGCGGAAAAGTAAGACTAGCAAGCTACGAGCTGACTTTTTTGACCACGCTATAGCGCACCAAAGTTTTCTTACGCGCCTCATCGTGATCAACAACAGGCATTGGATAGTCTCTACCTAGCATCACACCTGCAGCCTCAAGTTCAATATGGCCAGCCTGCCACGGGGCATGAATCGATTTCTTCGAGAGCTTTTCGAGTTGTGGCAGATAGCGCCTGATAAATTTACCTTCAGAATCGAACTTCTCAGATTGAGTAATGGGATTAAAAATCCGGAAATAGGGCTGAGCATCACAGCCTGATGAAGAGGCCCATTGCCAGCCGCCATTATTAGATGAGAGTTCGAAGTCATTCAGGTGCTCCGCAAAATAAGCCTCACCCCAGCGCCAGTCAATA
>Ga0304729_1000628_pt1 | contig 25522 bp, 18 predicted proteins | sample C_131016_MF_Meta_FD_190475 | JGI IMG/M metagenome (GOLD analysis project Ga0304729, IMG submission 190475) | Freshwater microbial communities from Lake Croche, Canada to study carbon cycling - C_131016_MF_MetaG (v2) (version 2) | ecosystem: Environmental > Aquatic > Freshwater > Lake | place... | reverse complement strand
AGTGATGCTGATCAAGCTGCGCCTTAATTTCTTCTGCGGCATACGCGTAAGGAAAAAGAAATTCAACTGCCTTAAATCCCGCCTGAGCAGCTCTTTCAAAGCGCTCAAGAAAAGGCACTTCATTAAATAGCAGCGAAAGGTTAGCAGCAAATTGGGGCATTTGCTAGATTGTAGCGAGTGACTACCTTACCTTCGATTTAATCGACCTTTGCACCAGAAGCTTTTACTAGAGATCCCCAGCAGGCAATGTTAGTTTAAGGCACTGGATTTAAATTAGCGTGAGCAATAACTTGCCATCCTGCGGCAGTCTTTTGCCATACATCAAGCCGGTACTGTGGTTTTCCCGAGAGCTCTTTGCCGTCGATAATTTCTTTTGTGGCTATCGCATAAGAAACAATTAAAGCATTTTCAGAGTAGGTAGCCTTCAGATTGCTAAGGGTGTATTCACGAATTTTGGCTTTTTTAATAATCTCCATCCAGGCTGCTTTATTTTGAGCGCCAATATTTAATACCTGTTGATAGTTGGGTGAAACAGTTTTTGCTAGGCCCTGCATGTCACCATTTTTTACTTGATCCCACCAGAGGCGTTCGAGTTTTTCTGCTTCAACTTGGGCATTTGCCGCGGTAATGACTTGTGCGTGTCCCAACGATGAAATACTCATTAAGGACATCAATATGGATAGCAGGATGAGTGAACGCTTAAAAAAAATCTTGGTCATGATTGTTCTCCGTTGAGTTGAATGGGCATAACTATACCTTGAATTTTGGTAAGCAAATACTAAAGATCTACCATCGTTCTCGTGGGTGGTACTCAAAAAGAAAAAGAGGCCCGAAAGCCTCTTTTTGCTTAATATTTGGCGGAGCGGACGGGACTCGAACCCGCGACCCCCGGCGTGACAGGCCGATATTCTAACCAACTGAACTACCGCTCCAAATAGGGCACAACTTGTGTAACGTCACTGTAAAACAATACTACTAACTGCTTGATACGACTAAAAAAACTGGCGTCCCCAGGGGGATTCGAACCCCCGTACTCACCGTGAAAGGGTGATGTCCTAGGCCTCTAGACGATGGGGACCTGGACTAAATTGTTCAAAATAAGTGGTGGAGATAAGCGGGATCGAACCGCTGACCTCTTGCATGCCATGCAAGCGCTCTCCCAGCTGAGCTATACCCCCGCGTTAAATCGCTTAACTTCTTAATTCCTGTCAATTTCTGACCGCATATTCAAACAATCCGTGATTTTAGCCTATTTTTATTCTCTGGCTTAGGCTTTGGCAAGTAAAGTGCCTAGCAATGCTTGATGCAGGCCCTAGCTTGGCGCCTGACTCAGAACCAAATTTAGACGTTCGGTACAGGCTTCCCACCCCATTAAAGCCATTACTGCATCAATGGCTGGGGTTTGGGTGGTGGCAAATAAAGCAAAACGTAATGGCATTGCCAAGGCCGGCATTTTGATTTGATGCTCGGCTAAGATAGTCTTAATAACTGCTGCATAGGCTTCTTTCGATGCTTCACAGCCCTCAATTGCGCGCTTTAAATCCTTTAAGGCAGGCTTGATAGCTGCTGGTATATGAGCCGCAATCTGTTCTGCAGAATGCTGTGGAGCGGGTGCGTAAAATAATTTCGCACCATCTGCAATTTCCAATAAGGTGTTGGCTCGATCTTTTAGCAGCCCTACTACTTGCTCAAAGTTGGGGCCCCGCTGAATATCAATCCCACGCTCTTCAGCAAAAGGCCGTACTAATTCGCTTAAGTATTTGGTATCAGCCTGCTGAATGTAATGGTGATTTAACCAAAGTAATTTTTCAGGATTATGTTGCGCAGGAGATCTGCCAAGATGCTCTAACTCAAACCAAGCAACAAATTGTTCTTTAGTAAAGATTTCCGCATCGCCATGAGCCCAACCTAATCGAGCTAAATAATTCAAAATGGCTTCTGGTAAGTAGCCCGCCTTTTGGTAGTCGCGCACGCTCATAGCGCCATTGCGCTTACTCATTTTTTCACCCGTATCATTTAGGACGGTAGGTAAATGGGCATATATCGGTGGCGTACCGCCTAAAGCTCGCATAATATTAATTTGCCGAGGGGTGTTATTGACATGGTCATCGCCGCGAATAACATGAGTAATTTTCATATCCATATCATCTACCACGACACAAAAGTTATAGGTCGGCGTACCATCAGTGCGCGCAATCACCAAATCATCAAGTTCGTCATTACCAATTTCAATTAAACCTTTTACGGCATCTTGCCAAGCCACACTGCCATTAAGAGGATTTTTAAAGCGAATAACCGGGCTTACGCCAACCGGTGGCTCTGGCAATACTTTGCCAGGTTCAGGGCGCCAGAGGCCGTTGTAACGGGGTTTTTCTTTATTCACCATTTGCGCATCGCGCAAGGCATTTAAATCAAACTCACTCATATAGCAAGGATAGGCTAAGCCATTTCTTAACATTTCCTGAATGACCGACTGGTAGCGATCAAGCCGTTGCATTTGATAAATTGGCCCTTCATCAGGATCAAGCCCTAACCAATGCATTCCCTCAAGAATGACCTCAACTGCCTCTAGCGTGGAGCGCTCTTGATCGGTATCTTCGATGCGCAAAATAAATTGGCCTTGATGATGACGTGCAAAAGCCCAGGGGTATAAAGCGCTACGTAGGTTACCTAAATGGATGAAACCAGTTGGGCTAGGGGCAAAACGGGTCCGAATAGTCATATTGCTTATTATCTCAGGTCATGAGTTATTTTCTAAAACCGTGGATACTTTAAGAATGAATCAATTACTGGTATTTATTTGTGATGGTGCGCCGGTACGCGGCGAAATCGTTAGCATTGGTAGTGCTTGGCACGCCATTCTAGAGCACCGCAACGAGCCCTTGGCGGTTCGTAAAATCTTGGGCGATTTTGTGTCTGCAGCCACCCTCCTCAGTGCCAGCTTAAAATTTGACGGTACATTAATTATTCAAGCGCAAAGCAAAGGCCCAGTTTCTTTATTGGTAGTGGAATGCACTGCTAATTTAACCGTGCGCGCGACCGTAAAATTAGCGCCAGATTGCGGCGAAATTAATGCAGCTGCTACGCTTAGCGAGCTTCTTGATGCCGATAATACCGGCCGCCTAGTGATCACCTTAGACGCAGCTGAACGAAAGCCTGGGCAAGCCCCTTATCAGGGTATCGTAGCCCTGCAACAAGATGATGCTGCGGGTCAGTCAAAGCCTGTGACTTCGGTAGCTGAAGCAATTATGTTGTATATGCGTAATTCAGAACAACTCGATACCCGCATTTGGTTAGCTAGTGACGATACAAGTTTAGGGGGCCTATTATTGCAACGCTTACCTAATTCAAGTGGGCACGCGCACTTAGATGCTGAATTAGCAAGTGAAGGTTGGCAGCGGATTCAGTTTTTAGGAGAAACGATCACTGCTACTGAGCTTCTGACGCTTGAGCCTGAAACAAACTTGCGCCGACTCTTCCTGGAAGAATCAGCAACCGCAGGGGTGCGGAGCTTCCCCCCGCGCTCAGTCCAATTTGCCTGTCGTTGTTCGCGTCAGAAAGTCGCCGATGTATTACGTATGCTGGGTGAGCCTGAAGTAGAAAGTTTGTTAGCTGAACGAGCTGATGTTGAAACGATCTGTGACTTTTGTGGCAAAACCTATTCGTTTGACCCTGTAGATTGTCGTCAAGTGTTTAAAACTGATTTATTGAGCGATGCAACTAGACCGGCATCGAAGGGGCATTAAGGATTAGCAGCCTATTTCTTATTGGGCTCAGTGCCGTTAGCGGCATTTTCAGCTAGAGGTTTTTCAGCAGGCAAAATTTGTACATAATATTCACCTTCTTTAAGCATGCCATGCTCCGAACGAGCGCGCTCTTCAATTGCCCGAGTACCCTCTTTTAAATCTTTGACATCACCACTTAACTTCGCATTGCGCAAGGTAAGAAGCTGATTCTTTTCCTGCTGGGCATTGAGTTGACCTTCCATTTCATAAACCCTTAACCACCCTCCTTTACCTAACCATAAAGGATATTGAATACCGATAAAAAGCAGTAGCATCGAGTAAACAATAATTCTCATGTTTGAGATGTCAACAGTATGAAAATGAAATGGTTAGCAGGATGAAATAAGGATAAAAATTAACGTTTTAAATTATAAAAAACTGCTTTACCTGGATAAGTGGCAATATCACCTAAATCTTCTTCAATGCGCAATAATTGATTGTATTTCGCTATACGGTCTGAGCGTGATAAAGACCCTGATTTAATTTGCCCTACATTGGTTCCCACAGCAATATCAGCAATCGTACTATCTTCGGTTTCCCCAGAACGATGGGAAATGACTGCGGTATAGTTAGCCCGTTTTGCCATCTCAATTGCTGCAAATGTCTCAGTTAGAGTACCAATTTGATTAATTTTAATGAGAATTGAATTAGCCACACCCTTATCAATTCCTTCTTGCAAGATTCTAGTATTGGTTACGAATAAATCATCGCCGACTAGTTGAATTTTCTTGCCTAGTTTTTCAGTAATGTTGGCCCAACCATCCCAATCAGCCTCATGCATGCCATCTTCAATCGAGACAATTGGAAATTGATCGGCTAACTGGCCTAAATAGTCGGCAAATTCAGCTGAGCTAAGCTGCAAGCCTTCACCGCTTAAGTGGTATTTACCGTCTTTATAGAATTCGCTCGCAGCACAATCTAAGGCCAAAAGAACATCTTCGCCGGCTTGATATCCAGCTTGATCAATCGCACTTAAAATAGTCTGTAAACACTCTTGATTGCTAGTGAAGTTAGGCGCAAATCCACCTTCATCGCCAACCGATGTCGGCATATTTTTCGCCTGCAAGATCTTCTTCAGGGCATGAAAAATTTCTGCACCACATCGCAGAGCCTCACGAAAGTTTTTTGCTCCTACTGGCATGATCATGAATTCTTGAATATCCAGACTGTTATTGGCGTGCGCACCACCATTCACAATATTCATCATGGGTACGGGTAATTGCATGCCCCCTGAGCCACCAAAGTAACGATATAAAGGCAGGCCTGCTTCTTGGGCCGCTGCGCGCGCCACAGCCATCGAGACTGCAAGGGTGGCATTTGCACCTAGTCGGGCTTTATTATGCGTGCCATCTAATTCAATTAAGGTGTGATCTAAAAAAGCCTGCTCACTGGCATCTAAACCCATCACGGCTTCAGATATTTCAGTATTCACATGCTGTACCGCTTTAAGTACGCCTTTGCCTAAATATCGCTTGTCGTCGCCATCGCGCAACTCAATAGCTTCGCGTGAACCTGTAGAGGCGCCAGAGGGCACTGCGGCGCGACCAATCACACCAGATTCAAGCAAAACATCGCACTCAACTGTGGGGTTGCCGCGTGAATCTAGAATTTCCCGGCCAATAATGTCAACAATGGCGCTCATGCACCTTCTCCTAAAGCGTTTAAATTAAAAATCATCTTCAATGAAGATCCCGTCTTTTTTCACCACTGCATCAATCGTTAGCAGTGATTCAAGTAGTTCTCGCATGCGGTTTAATGGCACTGCATTGGGGCCATCAGATAGCGCATTAGCTGGGTCAGGATGGGTTTCCATAAAAATACCGCTAATACCTGCTGCTACCGCTGCTCGCGCGAGTACTGGCACAAACTCACGTTGCCCGCCGCTACTAGTACCCTGGCCGCCGGGTAACTGAACTGAGTGTGTCGCATCGAAGACCACGGGTGCCTGCGTTGCTCGCAAAATTGCCAAGCTACGCATATCGGCTACTAAATTGTTGTAGCCAAAAGTTGTGCCCCGCTCGCAGACTAAAAACGCTTGGGATAGCCCTTTTTCTTTGGCTGCATCGCGTGCTTTATCCATTACATTGAACATTTCTTGGGGTGACAAGAATTGGCCTTTTTTTATATTCACTGGTTTGCCACTTTGTGCGCATGCCCGAATAAAATCAGTTTGCCGACATAAAAAAGCGGGTGTTTGTAAAACATCAACAACCGCTGCTACCGGCGCAATTTCAGGAATGTCATGCACGTCGGTTAGTACTGGCACCCCAATTTCTTTTTTTACTTTTGCTAAAATTTCTAGTCCTCGCTCCATCCCCAGGCCGCGATAAGAGCTGCCCGATGAGCGATTCGCTTTATCAAAAGAAGATTTATAAATAAAGTGCATTCCTAAGGCGCTCGTAATCGCTTTTAGTTCGCCGGCAATGTCTAGGGCAGATTGCTCTGATTCAATAACGCAAGGGCCCGCAATTAAAAAGAGAGGTTGCTTCAAACCAACAGGAAAGCCGCAGAGTTGCAAGGTGTTATCAATTTTTGTCATCAGGCAGCTACCGTTGCAGCAATTTGATGGCGTTCAAGGGCGGCCTTAATAAAAGCGAGAAACAAAGGATGTCCAGCACGCGGGGTTGAAGTAAATTCCGGGTGAAATTGCACCCCAAAAAACCAGGGATGCATGACGGTTGGTAGCTCCATCATTTCAGGCAATAATTCAGTAGGCGTATGGGCAGAAATAATTAAGCCAGCCTTTTCTAAACGAGGCACATAGGCATTATTAACTTCATAGCGATGGCGGTGACGCTCATTGACCACATCGCCATAAATACGGTGTGCCAATGTTGCTGGTTTTACTGGACAACTTTGCGAGCCTAAACGCATCGTGCCACCCATATCGGAATCACTAGCGCGTTTTTCAATCCGCCCTTCGCGGTCAAGCCATTCGGTAATCAGAGCCACCACAGGATGAGGGGTATCAAGGTCAAACTCGGTACTATTAGCGCCCTGAATTTGCGCGACATGGCGGGCAAATTCAATTACCGCCAATTGCATACCTAAGCAAATGCCTAAATACGGAATTTTATTTTCCCGCGCGTAACGAATTGCTGCTATTTTGCCCTCGGTACCGCGCTTACCAAAGCCCCCGGGTACCAAAATGGCATCTAAATTTTGTAAGCAATCGATACCCGATTTTTCAATTTGCTCCGAATCAATATAACGAATATTAACTTTGGTTTGATTATGAATACCCGCATGACGCAAGGCTTCAATTAAGGATTTATAAGACTCGGTCAGATCGACATATTTACCTACCATGCCAATACAAATTTCATTTTGCGGGTTTTCTAATTCATAAACCAGTTTTTTCCAGACCGACAAATCAGCTGGCTTAGCTTCTATCTCAAGCTCGCGACAAATAAGATCGTCCATTCCTTGGGCATGAAGCATTTCAGGAATTTTATAAATCGTATCGACATCCCAAACTGAAATTACTGCTTCTTCACGGACATTAGAAAATAAGGAAATTTTAGCGCGCTCATCTTCAGGAATGGGCCGGTCGGCGCGACACAATAAAACATTGGGCAAAATACCAATTTCGCGCAGCTTTTGTACTGAGTGCTGGGTAGGCTTCGTTTTTAGCTCACCAGCGCTAGCGATATAAGGTACCAAAGTCAGGTGAACATAGGCGCAACTTCCTTTGGGCATCCGTAAACCCATTTGGCGAGCTGCCTCTAAAAAAGGTAAAGATTCAATATCGCCAACTGTGCCGCCAATTTCGCAGATGGCAACATCTGCATGCCCATCATGGCTCGCCAAAGCACCCTTTTCAATAAAACTCAAAATTTCATTGGTAATGTGCGGAATCACTTGTACAGTTTTCCCGAGATATTCACCGCGCCGTTCTTTGCGAATCACCGACTCATAGATTTGACCCGTGGTGAAGTTATTGCTTTTCCGCATTTTGGCCGAAATAAAACGCTCATAATGCCCAAGATCGAGGTCGGTTTCAGCACCATCTTCAGTCACAAAAACCTCACCATGCTGAAACGGACTCATCGTGCCGGGATCTACATTGATATAGGGGTCTAATTTGAGGAGGGTGACCTTCAAGCCGCGGGATTCAAGAATCGCGGCGAGCGAGGCGGCTGCAATACCCTTCCCAAGGGAAGAAACTACGCCGCCAGTGACAAAAACAAATTTAGTCATCGCTTAGGCTCGGTTGGAAATCGTAATTATACCGATACCCGACTTCAACACGCCAAAGTCCGCAAATTTCCCTATCCCCCCTTGATCTTGTAATTACTGCACCAAACTAGGGGGAAAGTCGTGCTGATCGGGCCCCAACGATTTACAATAGGGGTCTAAATAGAGTCAAAACTTACCTCGAGGACTAAAGATGTTAGACACCTATAACGCCCAAGTTGCTGAACGCGCTGCCCTGGGAATTCCGCCTCTACCGCTAACTAAAGATCAAACATCCCTATTAATCGACCTCATCAAAAATCCGCCTGCGGGTACCGAACAGCAGCTAGTTGATTTAATTACTTTTCGCGTGCCTGCTGGGGTGGATGAAGCTGCTAAGGTAAAAGCTGAATTTCTCGATAAAGTAGCGAAGGGAGAAGAAAAAACACCCCTACTCTCACCTATTGAAGCTACTGAGTTGCTCGGTACGATGTTAGGTGGTTACAACATTAAGCCTTTAGTCGACTTATTAAGCAATGCTGAATGTGGCGCCACTGCAGCTGCCGTATTGAAAAAAACCCTGTTAATGTTTGATTACTTTAATGATGTGCAAGAGCTCGCTGAAAAAGGCAATGTTAACGCCAAAGCCGTCATGCAAAGCTGGGCTGCCGCCGAATGGTTTACTAGTCGCCCAGCTGTACCAGAAACAATGGTTTTAACGGTCTTTAAAGTTACCGGCGAAACGAATACTGATGATTTATCGCCAGCGCCAGATGCCTGGAGTCGCCCCGATATTCCGCTGCACGCTACTGTCATGCTGAAAAACCCACGCGCTGGCATCGAGCCTGATGAAGTTGGGGTTCGTGGCCCCATGAAACAAATTGTTGAGTTGCAGAAAAAAGGCCATCAAATTGCGTATGTCGGCGATGTAGTAGGCACTGGGTCATCGCGTAAATCAGCTACCAATTCGGTGCTGTGGTGGACTGGTCAAGATATTCCTTTTGTCCCCAATAAGCGCTTTGGTGGCGTCTGTTTAGGGAGCAAAATTGCCCCCATCTTTTTTAATACCATGGAAGATGCTGGCGCATTACCGATTGAACTCGATGTTTCGCAAATGAATATGGGCGATGTCATCGAATTACGTCCCTATGAAGGTAAAGCGCTCAAAGACGGCAAAGTCATTGCTGAATTTAAGTTAAAGTCGCCGGTTATCTTGGATGAGGTACGTGCAGGCGGACGTATTCCCCTTATCGTCGGTCGCGGCCTGACAGCTAAAGCGCGCGCTGCCTTAGGTTTGCCAGCATCAACCGAGTTCCGTGTGCCATTGAGCCCGCCTGATCATAAAAAAGGCTTTAGTTTGGCGCAAAAAATTGTGGGTCGAGCATGTGGCTTGCCTGAAGGTCAAGGTGTTCTGCCAGGTACTTACTGCGAGCCTCACATGACTACAGTTGGATCGCAAGACACCACTGGTCCAATGACCCGGGATGAACTAAAAGATTTGGCCTGCCTCGGTTTTTCTGCCGACTTAGTCATGCAATCGTTCTGTCATACCTCGGCCTATCCAAAGCCGGTTGATATACGTACTCATCATGAGTTACCCGCCTTTATGACTAACCGTGGCGGCGTGGCCTTGCGACCTGGTGATGGGGTCATTCATAGCTGGCTAAACCGCCTATTACTGCCAGATACTTGCGGCACTGGTGGCGATAGCCATACCCGTTTTCCGATTGGGATTTCATTTCCTGCCGGCTCTGGCCTGGTCGCTTTTGCTGCAGCCACTGGCGTCATGCCGCTCGACATGCCTGAGTCGGTCTTAATCCGCTTTAAAGGCAAAATGCAACCCGGTATTACGTTGCGCGATTTAGTCAATGCGATTCCGCTCTATGCCATCAAACGGGGCTTGCTCACGGTGGAAAAAACGGGCAAGAAAAATATTTTTTCTGGACGCATATTAGAAATTGAAGGCCTGCCTGATTTAAAGGTTGAACAAGCTTTTGAGCTCTCAGATGCATCTGCTGAACGTTCTGCTGGCGGTTGCACGGTGCACTTAAATAAAGAGCCCATCATTGAATACATGCGCTCCAACATCACTTTAATGAAGTGGATGATTGCTAATGGATATGAAGATAAGCGTACCTTGGGCCGTCGCATCAAAGCCATGGAAGCGTGGATTGCCAATCCACAACTCTTAAAAGCCGATGCGAACGCCGAGTACGCTGAAATTATTGAAATTAATATTGATGAAATCAAAGAGCCAATCTTGGCCTGTCCTAACGACCCAGATGATGTAAGATTTTTATCCGAAGTTGCAGGCGCGAAGATTGATGAGGTTTTTATTGGCTCATGCATGACCAATATTGGACACTTCCGCGCAGCGGGCAAAGTACTTGAAGGTAAAACCGATATACCCACTCGCCTCTGGATTGCACCGCCCACCAAGATGGATGCAATGATTCTGACTGAAGAAGGCTATTACGGCATCTTGGGTCGTACGGGTGCACGGATGGAGGCGCCGGGATGTTCTTTGTGTATGGGCAATCAAGCTCAAATGCGCAAAGGCGCTACCGCCGTCTCTACTTCAACGCGCAATTTCCCTAATCGCTTAGGCATCGATACTCAAGTGTATTTGGCATCTGCTGAATTAGCTGCAGTTGCCGCTCTCTTAGGGCGATTACCCACTCCTAAAGAATACTTGGAGCAAGTTGCTGCACTCGATAGCAAAACGTCCGAAGTGTATCGTTATATGAATTTTGACAAAATCAAAAGCTTCAGTGAAATGGCGGATACCGTTACAGTTTAGACCGTCATCAAATCTCTAATGCCAGCTCTTGTCTGGCATTAGCGTTTCTGAGGCCTTTAGCCCACGCTGAAGTAACTAAGCCGGTTTTTTCCTGGATTAATTGCGCACGTTTTTTAATGCTTTTCCATTCGGCATAAATATGGGGCCCTTTAAATGCAATGGCGACAGCATTGCAGTCATGTGATTCGGGAAACAGCAGCACTCGATCATGAAATGCCCGACAAATATTTTTCAGGTTCCGTTTAAAACTGGAATGCTGTGAAAATAAATTAACTGTCATTACTCCTGGACTACGCAAAACGCCATAACAAGCCCGATAAAATTCGAGCGAGCTTAACACTGGCCCTTCGGCTGCTACATCGTATAAGTCAACCTGCAGGGCATCGTATTGCTCTGCATTGGCACTGGCGAGCACGAATTCTAAGGCATCAATTTGCTTTACTTGTAAACGCCGATCATCATCTGGTAAATAAAACATGGTGCGCGCAGCAATAATCACGGCAGGGTTTAATTCAATAGCAGTGGTTTTCACTGCTGGACAATACCGATACTGAAACTTAGCTAAAGCACCAGTACCCAAACCTAATTGAGCTACTTGCAAGCCTGGCCGACTTTCTAAAAAAAGCAACCAAGCCATCATTTGCTGGTTGTAATCTAAGTAAATTTCATCAGGATCATTTAAACGCATGGCCCCCTGAATAAGATCGCTACCAAAATGTAAATAGCGAATACCGCCCGATTCAGAAAAAGTCACTGCTTCGGTTGCTAAATTAGATAACTTACCTGCGGCCATTTACATAAACCCGAGACTAATTAACCCAATAACGGGCATTACGAAATAAACGCATCCACGGACTAGCGCCATCAGCGATGGCATTCCATTCTGGCGGATGCCAACTCAGCTGAGCGGTACGAAAAACCCGTTCTGGGTGCGGCATCATAATGGTGAAACGGCCATCGGGAGTGGTTACGCCAGTTAATCCATCTGCTGAACCATTCGGATTTAGCGGATATGTTTCAGTCGCTTCACCACGGTGATTTACAAACCGTAAAGTGCCTAAATGAGCAGCGCGCAATTGCTCGGCATTCCCTTGCCGGCTAAAGTTTGCATAGCCTTCGCCATGTGAAACTGCTATGGGAAGATGGCTACCGGTCATACCTTGAGTAAAGATAGAGGGTGATGATAAGACTTCGACCATAGCTAAGCGGGCTTCAAATTGCTCTGATAGATTGCGCGTAAATTGGGGCCACGATTCAGCACCAGGAATAATGGGTGCTAAATTACTCATCATTTGGCAACCATTACAAACGCCTAAAGCAAAACTATTTGCTTGAGCAAAAAATTGTGCAAACTGATCACGCAATTGAGAATTAAACAGAATGGTTTTAGCCCATCCCCCACCAGCCCCCAAAACATCGCCATAACTAAAGCCGCCACAGGCCACTAAACCCTGAAAGCTGCTTAACTGCGCCCTTCCGGCAATTAAATCCGACATATGCACATCAAAAGTATCAAAACCAGCCCAATGCATGGCGTACGCCATTTCGACATGGGAGTTCACGCCCTGTTCACGCAAAATTGCTACTGGCGGACGCACGCCCTTCTGGATGAAAGGTGCAGCAATATCTTGCTGGGCATCAAAGGTAACTATGGGGGTCATTCCTGGATCACTGACATCATCCAGTAGGTTGAACTCACTATCCGCGCAAGCAGGATTATCACGTCCACGCGCAATCTGCCAACTGGTGTTTTGCCAGAGTTTTTGTAACGATTCTCGGCTAGCGTTATAAATCTTTTTTGCATCACGCCAAATTTCAATCATGCCAGTAGTATTGGGTTTGCCAATCACGTGGCTACAGGCACTTAAATTGAGGCGTCGTAAAATCGCAAAAATAGCATCACGTTGACTGCGCCTAATTTGAATGACAACCCCCAACTCTTCATTAAATAAAGCCCGCATAGTGAGGTCGTGGCGCTTACCTGAAACTTGTTGCGCCCAATTTTTAGCATCGCCATAGTCGGCTTCTTGTTGGGGGTCTACCGCCAGCATATCCACATTAAGCGCAATGCCACAATGCGTAGCAAAGGACATTTCAGCTACGCAAGCAAATAAGCCACCATCAGAGCGATCGTGATAGGCCAAAATCATCTGGTGTTGCCGTAACTCAATTACTGCAGCAGCTAAGGCCTTGAGGTCCTCCGCTGAATCTACATCAGGTGTAGAAGATCCCGTTTGATTTAGTACTTGCGCCAAAATACTACCCGCCAAGCGATTTTTACCGCGACCTAAATCGATTAGAACAAGCTCGGTATCTTGCAAAGAATGCGTCCCATCATCGGCTTGTAGCACAGGTGTTAAGGTAGCCCGTACATCCTCTACTGGTGCAAAAGCTGAAATAATTAATGAGACGGGGGCAATCACTTCCTTTAGCTCACCGGCAGCTTGCCAAGTGGTAGCCATGGATAGAGAGTCTTTTCCTACCGGAATCGAAATACCCAAAGCAGGACATAAATCCATGCCCAAAGTTTTAACCGCTGCAAATAATTTGGCATCTTCACCAGCGACTCCACAAGCCGCCATCCAGTTAGCCGATAACTTAACATCTGCAAGCGCACGAATATCGGCTGCCAAGAGATTCGTTAAGGCCTCACCAACTGCCATGCGAGCTGCAGCAGGGGCATCAATTACCGCTAATGGAGTGCGCTCACCCATCGCCATAGCTTCACCCCGATACGCTTTAAAATCCATGAGGGTGACAGCGCAATCAGCAACTGGTACCTGCCATGGGCCGACCAATTGATCGCGCGAATTTAAACCGCCTACTGTGCGATCGCCAATCGTAATTAAAAAACCTTTACTGGCTACCGTGGGTTGTTGCAAAACCCACGCAATACAAGTCGCTAAATCGGTATCGTCTAGATTGAGTTCGGCAAAGGAAGATTTAGTACTCTCAACCGTACGATGCATTCGCGGTGGCTTACCCAGCAAAACGTCCATCGGCATATCAATAGGCCAAGCAGCTTCAGCAGCTGGATTTTGCCGCTGATCCTGTAAGCGTAATTGACGCTCTAGGGTAGCGCTCCCAACTACAGCAACTGGACATCTTTCCCGCGCACATATCTGTTGTACAAGTGCCAAACTTGCGCTGTCGATCGCTAATACATATCGTTCTTGCGCTTCATTGCACCAAATTTCTGCGGGGCTCATGCCGCTTTCTTCCAGAGGAATATGGCGGAGCTGAAAATCGGCGCCTAAGCCTGCGCCATCGGCTAGCTCGGGGAACGCATTCGATAAGCCGCCAGCCCCTACATCATGAATGGAAATAATGGGATTTTTTTCACGCAAATGACAACAGGCATTAATAACTTCTTGTACGCGCCGTTCAATTTCAGGATTACCTCGTTGCACCGAATTAAAATCTAAATCGGCAGTGTTCGTGCCGGTGGTAACCGAGCTTCCTGTAGCGCCCCCCATGCCAATGCGCATTCCAGGACCGCCCAATTGAATTAATAAATGCCCTGCTTGAATGGGTTTTTTTGCCGTGTGGTTAGCCGCAATATTGCCAATGCCTCCAGCAATCATGATGGGCTTGTGATAACCCCGGCGCACGCCATCGATCGTTTGCTCATAAACCCGAAAGTAACCACCTAAATTAGCTCGCCCAAATTCATTATTAAAGGCTGCGCCGCCAAGGGGGCCTTCGATCATAATTTGCAAAGGGGAAGCAATGCGTTCAGGTTTGCCATAAGGCGCTGTTTCCCAAGGCAAATCCGTATCGGGTAGGTGTAAATGCGAGACTGAAAATCCCGTTAAGCCAGCTTTTGGCCGACCACCAATGCCAGTAGCCCCTTCGTCGCGGATTTCTCCGCCAGCTCCAGTCGCAGCCCCAGGAAAAGGTGCAATACCAGTCGGATGGTTATGCGTCTCTACCTTCATTAAGGTATGCATTACGCACTCTGCTTTTTCATATTTGTACGCACTACCTTGTGGAGTCCAAGTCTCTACTTCACAGCCAGCCATTACTGCTGAGTTATCAGAGTAAGCTACGATCGTGCCCTGCGGCTGTAAACGATGCGTATTGCGAATCATCGCAAAGAGAGATTGATCTTGTTCGATACCATCGATAGTCCAAGTCGCATTAAAAATTTTATGCCGGCAATGTTCACTATTGGCTTGCGCGAACATCATCAACTCTACATCGCTTGGGTCGCGCTTTAAGCGCTGAAAGTTAGTCGCCAAATAGTTAATTTCATCTGGCGATAAGGCTAGGCCTAAATCAATATTCGCTTGCTGTAAAGCGTTTTCACCCTCGGCTAAGACAGCAATCCGCTTTAAAGGCGTATCAGCTAAAGATTGATATAAACCTTCTGCTTGATCAAGCTCAACTATCACGGCTTCAGTCATGCGATCATGAATAGCACTCAAAATTAAGGCCTGCTCACCGGTAGATAACGCTTTAGCTGAACGCCAGGTAAAGCGAATACCGCGTTCAATCCTTAAAACTTGAAGACCGCATTGACGGGCAATTTCAGTGGCCTTACTTGCCCAAGGCGATACTGTGCCAAAACGAGGAATAGTGATAGCTTGACCAACGTTCTTTGGTGATTTTTCTTGGGCCTGATAGGGATCACCATAGGCTAACAAAGCCTCTAATACCTTGGTTTGCTCTTCATCTAAAGCAGTTTTAGACCAGACAAAATGCAGGTATTGCCCTTGAATTGATTCAAGCATGACCCCTTGCTTGGCAAGATCAGCTAAAAGCCGTTGCTGGCGAAAGGAAGAGAGGGCATCAGCCCCTGGCAAACAACGAAAAAAAGACATCCTTAGATTATAAGAGTTGTCTTCATTCGGGTAGTAGGCGCCCGCCCTGCAGGTGCAGTTGACGCCCGCAACGCTTTGCTAACGAAACATCGTGGGTGACTAAAATGAGGGTTGAACCAGTATGCTGATTTAAGGCAAATAAAAGCTCAATAATCTTTGCCCCAGTTTGCTCATCTAGGCTGCCAGTGGGTTCATCGGCAAATAACATCGCTGGCTTGCCAATAAACGCACGAGCTAAAGCAACGCGCTGCTGCTCGCCCCCCGATAAGGTGCGGGGAAAATGATGCAAGCGCTGCAGAAGGCCAACTTTAGTTAGCCAGGCAATGGCCTCAGTCCGTGCTAATCCGCTCTCGATACCACGCAACTCGAGTGGCAGCATGGCATTTTCAAGTGCAGTAAGGTGGGGTATTAATTGAAAAGATTGAAATACAAAACCCAGTGTTTTACCGCGGCAGCGAGCACGCTCGTCTTCATCTAAATCGCTAAATGGCTTTCCCATTAATTTAATGGAGCCACTCGTAGGCGTATCTAAGCCTGCCAGTATGCCTAGTAAAGTACTTTTACCGGAGCCCGAAGCACCAACAATAGAAATGCTCTCACCTGCCAAAATGCTAAAGCTAATGTCATCCAAGATGGTTAAAGGGCCGTCGCTTGTGGGCACCGTTTTATTAATCTGCTCAGCCTGTAAGGCGAAAGTAGCATCGGGCTGAAAAGCAGGAAAATGATCGGGCTGAAGCATAAAATAGAGATATGGGTCTAGGCGGCTCTTTTAAAGGAGGCAAGTTGTTACGTAGCAAATTACTAATAGCGCTTATCTTACTCGTGCTCGGGTTTTTTGGGCGGTCACATGCTGAGCCGAGCGCAGCAAGCCAAACCAACCCTCCGAAGCAAGGCAGTCAGAGTCATTTACCTGTCTTACTAGTGCTGGGCGACAGCCTATCGGCTGAATATGGCATTAGCCGAGGTGAAGGTTGGGTCAACCTACTTGAGCGTCGCATCAATAACAAGGGGCCCGCGTGGCAAGTATTCAACGCCAGTATTAGTGGCGAGACCACAGCGGGTGGCCTAAGTCGCTTACCCGACCTCCTACAGCAAAAAAAACCGCAATTGGTGATTATTGAATTGGGCGCTAATGATGCTTTACGTGGGCTTGCCTTAAGTAGCTCAGAAAAAAACTTGCGTACCATGGTGCAACTAAGTCTAAAGGCAAAAGCGAAAGTCTTACTCTTGGGCATGCGTATTCCGAGTAACTACGGCGCTACCTATAGCAAACAATTTGCAAGCATGTATGCAACTATTGCAACAGCTGAAAACATTAGCCTCGTGCCATTTTTTTTGAAAGGAGTGGCAGAAAAACCCGAATTATTTCAGGCTGACCGCTTACACCCAAGAGCAGAAGCTCAACCTATTTTGTTACAAAATGTCTGGGGCAAGTTAACACCCCTGCTCTAGCTACCCGCAGCTAGATTAGCACTTGCCTGCTTTAGGGGATTAATCATTTTTACACCCGCATTGTCACGCCAATGCATCATAAAACTGGCAAAGTCCACTTGAGCTGCCATTTGATTAATTTGTTGTGCTTGAGCTTGCTGCACTTTAGGGTCGAGTGCAGCGGCAGGCCGCACTTCTCCAACGACATAAAGTGTCGTACCTGCCCCAGTATTTGCAATTGATAGGGGTACGGGTAATTTGGTAGCATCAGCAGCCATTACCGCATCTAGGGATTCAGCGCTTAAATTGACAGGTTTGTTACGTGAAATCCAGACCGCCGCACTAAACCCAGCAGTGTTTTTAGGATCTTTTTGCAGCGCTGCAAAACGTTCGGCCGCAGCGGTAGTAGCCAACTTCTCGGCTAATTGCAAACTCACTTGGCGCTTCACTTCTGCCATCACATCCTTTAAGGGCAAGATACTCGCAGGATGAATCTCGGTTATTCGCGCGGAAACAAAAACACCAGGGTTAATTTGTACAGCTTCAATATTGCGCTTATTTTTAATTGCATCGTCACGAAACAAGGCTTGTAAAACCTTGGCATTATTTAACGGGCTGCCTTTAGGCAAGCTAGCAGCACTAGCGCGGGTTACGCCCTTTTGCGTTTGAATGCTGAGTTTTAATTTATCTGCTGCAGGTTTTAGGCTGTCTGCCTGTTCATAAGTCAAATTGACAAAGGCATCGGCTTTTTCACCAGCAACTTTAGGATCATCTTTTGGATCGGCCTGCAAAACTAAAAACTGCACATCAACTTCTTCGGGGGTCGCAAATAATTTAGCATTGGCATCGTAGAAAGCTTTAATCTCGGCTTCGCTCGGATTTACTTTGTTGACATAATCGCTAGCATTAAAGGATAAGGCCTGAATTTGTCGCTCTGCGCCGTATAGGGCAGTAATCTGATTGGCTAATTTAGGAACTGGTAATTCTGTGCGCGCCACCGAGCTTACTAATTGCTGCACCATTAAGTCAAATCGTTGCGAGCCCTCAAACTGCTCTACGCTCATACCATTACTGGCTAATAGTTGGCGATATTTGGCGGCATCAAAACTACCATTAGCTTCATATAAAGCGCGAATTTCAGGAATCCGCTTTAAATTTTGCGCCAAAGCTTCATTGCTAACGCGTAAATTTAATTGTTTGACAGCAAAGCCCATTAGCCGCTGCTGCAAAATTTCATCTAAGACTGCCTGCTTAAAGCCTAAACTTTGCGCTATTTGCCCTTGTACGCCAATCCGGTCCGCCTGGCGTTTGGCCGCAGCATCAATTTCTTGCATCGTAATGGGATTGCCATCGACCTTCATTACATCGGTTGCTTTATCCATAAACCCGGTGTAACCCGAAATTCCCCAGAGGGCAAATGAGGGCACAATCAACAGCAATAAAATGAACTGTAAAAGGCGTTGATGGGTGCGAACAAGATCAAACATAGGCAGATGAATAGTCAGGTAATGAAATGATTGGGGTGGTGGGCGCTGACGGGCTCGAACCGCCGACATTCTGCGTGTAAGGCAGACGCTCTACCAACTGAGCTAAGCGCCCCAAGTGTTTCAGAACGAGATTGTAACCCGATTCAGAGCCACTTCAGTGCTTAATCACATCCCCAGCGGCAGATCCTGTAGGCGCAGGCTTTGCCTCGGCCGCTTTCGCCAATTCTGCAGGGCTAAGCTCAGGCAAGGGCTCAGGATTACGCTCTAAAGCCAATTCCAGAACTTTATCGATCCAGCGCACCGGCACTATTTCAATTGCGTTTTTAACGTTATCGGGAATTTCAATTAAATCCTTAACGTTTTCTTCGGGAATGAGCACCAGCTTAATTCCGCCGCGATGGGCCGCTAACAATTTTTCTTTTAATCCCCCAATAGGGAGAACCTCACCACGTAAGGTAATTTCACCCGTCATAGCAATATCAGCGCGTACTGGAATACCGGTAAATACAGAAACTAAAGCGGTAGTAATGGCAATACCAGCAGATGGACCATCTTTTGGCGTGGCACCCTCAGGAAAGTGAATATGGATATCTTTTTTCTCAAAAGCTTCATCAGTAATGCCTAAACGTCGTGCACGTGAGCGTACGACAGTGCGAGCAGCTTCAACGGATTCTTTCATCACATCGCCAATTGAACCTGTACGGGTAATGACGCCTTTGCCTGACATTACTGCAGCTTCAATAGTGAGTAGATCACCGCCAACTTCGGTCCAGGCTAAACCAGTTACTTGGCCCACTTGATTCTCTTTCGCAGCTAAGCCAAAGTCATACATGCGCACGGATAAAAATTTCTCTAAGTTATCTGCATTAACAACAATGGGTGCAGACTCCTTTTTCAGTAAGAGCAGCTTCACTACCTTACGGCAAATTTTGCTTAGCTCGCGCTCTAAAGAACGAACTCCAGCTTCACGGGTGTAGTAACGAATAATGCTGCGGACAGCACTTTCTTCAATTTTGAGCTCATCTTTTTTCAAACCATTATTTTTAATTTGCTTTGGAATTAAATAATTCATCGCAATGTTGGTTTTTTCGTCTTCGGTATAACCCGCTAAACGAATAATTTCTAAACGATCGAGCAAGGGCCCAGGAATATTTAATGAATTTGCTGTGGCCACGAACATCACATCAGACAAATCGAAATCGACCTCAACATAATGATCTTGGAAGGTGTGATTTTGTTCGGGATCTAAAACCTCGAGCAAAGCACTAGCAGGATCGCCCCGAAAGTCCATACCCATCTTGTCGACTTCATCCAATAAAAATAAGGGATTACGTACGCCAACTTTGGTTAGGCTCGATAAAATTTTACCTGGCATAGAGCCAATATAGGTTCTCCGATGTCCGCGAATCTCAGATTCGTCACGCACGCCGCCTAGGGCCATACGCACAAACTTGCGATTCGTAGCGCGGGCAATCGACTGCCCTAAAGATGTTTTACCTACTCCAGGAGGGCCTACTAAACAGAGAATGGGGGCCTTAACCCGATCAACGCGCTGTTGCACAGCAAGATATTCCAAAATACGTTCTTTTACTTTATCAAGACCATAGTGGTCTTCATCTAACACTTTTTCAGCATTGGTTAAATCATTATTAATCTTACTTTTCTTTTTCCAAGGCAAGTTAACTAGGGTATCGATAAAGTTACGAATGACGGTCGCTTCAGCCGACATAGGTGACATGAGCTTTAACTTTTTCAGTTCAGACTCGGCCTTCTTTAGGGCTTCTTTGGGCATATGCGCAGCTTTAATACGCTTTTCCAGCTCATCTAAATCAGCGCCCTCTTCGCCCTCACCCAATTCCTTTTGAATGGCTTTTACTTGTTCATTTAAGTAATACTCACGTTGGCTTTTTTCCATTTGCCGTTTCACACGACCACGAATTCGTTTTTCGACTTGCAGAATATCGATTTCACTTTCTAGGTCTGCCAAGAGACTTTCTAAGCGCTGGACAACATCACTCATTTCTAATAAGCGTTGTTTTTGCTCTAGCTTGACAGGCAGATGGGCGCAAATCGTATCAGCTAAGCGACTGGCATCATCAATGCCACCCAAAGAAGATAAGATTTCTTGCGGGATTTTTTTATTCAGTTTTACGTATTGATCAAATTGCGCCATGATTGCGCGCCGCAAGGCTTCGGTCTCATGGGCATCGATTACATCAATCGGTTGTGGACTAGCTTCACAGCTAAAGTAGCCCATGCTATCTTCAACTTGGCTCACGTCGGCTCGTTGCGAACCTTCAACCAAGACTTTGACAGTGCCGTCAGGTAATTTCAGCATTTGTAGAATGCTGGCAATACAGCCCACTTGGTACAAATCCTCAACCGAAGGCTCATCTTTTGCGGCAGCCTTTTGGGCAACTAAAAGTACGCTTTTACCGGTTTCCATTGCTGCCTCGAGGGCTTTGATCGATTTAGGGCGACCGACAAACAGGGGAATAACCATGTGGGGAAAGACAACCACATCACGCAGGGGCAAAAGTGGCAGTTGAATTGGTTCAGAAGGAAGTAATAACTGGCTGGGCATACGGAAATCCTCCAAATAAGTAATGCGCAAAAAAGGATCAAAAGTGCCAAAAAACACTATCTGGCATCCTTCTTAACGGCTAGGATACTACCTATATGGGTGCACCCCAAAAAAATACAAGGGTAAAAATGTAAAAAATACCAATTTTTAAGGGTATAAATGCCCTTTTCTAGCGCTTTTTAGGCTTTTTTTGCCTGATTTTCAGATTCAACTTCGCCGCTAGTATTTTGTTTGTAGACCAACAGGGGTTTGCCATCAATCGCAATGGTACTTTCGTCGATAACGACCTTTTGTACGTTCTTCAATGATGGTAGGTCATACATCACGTCCATCAGTGATCCTTCTAAAATCGAACGCAAGCCGCGGGCACCCGTTTTACGAGCAATGGCTTTTTTGGCAATCGCCGCTAATGCCCCCGGGCGCACCTCTAATTCAGATCCTTCCATGCCTAGTAAGGCTTGATATTGCTTAACTAAAGCATTTTTAGGTTCAGTCAGAATTTGCACTAAAGCAGTCTCATCTAATTGGGTTAAGGTTGCCAATACCGGCAAGCGACCAATCAGCTCAGGAATTAAACCAAACTTAATTAAATCCTCGGGCTCTACTTCTTTTAATAACTCGCCCACTGCGCGATCATCTTTGCCAGCAACATCAGCGCTAAAACCAATACCCGATTTAGCGGTGCGTTGCTGAATCACTTTTTCTAAGCCGTCGAACGCGCCACCGCAGATAAATAAAATATTGGTTGTATCCACCTGGAGAAAGTCTTGATTCGGATGTTTTCTGCCGCCCTGGGGTGGAATCGAAGCCATAGTGCCTTCAATCAATTTAAGCAAAGCTTGCTGCACGCCCTCACCAGAAACGTCACGGGTAATCGATGGGTTATCCGACTTACGAGAAATTTTATCAATTTCATCGATATAAACGATACCCTTTTGCGCTTTATCGATGTTGTAATCACAGCTTTGCAGCAGCTTCTGAATAATATTTTCAACATCTTCGCCAACATAGCCTGCTTCAGTCAATGTGGTAGCATCGGCCATCACAAAAGGTACGTTCAGCATACGCGCTAAAGTCTGCGCCAATAAAGTCTTGCCTGAGCCCGTGGGGCCAATGAGTAATATATTACTTTTTGCCAGCTCTACTCCATCGATAATAGCTTTAGCAGATGATTTAGCCATTTTTTTATCGCCTGCAGATTTTTCTTGAGCCTTCCCCTTTGGACTGCCTTTTTCATTACTTGAAAGGTCTTCGCCGCCGGTTGTTTTATCTGCTTTATCTTTGGCCGCTGGGGGCAAATGCAATAAGCGCTTGTAATGGTTATAGACCGCTACCGCTAAAGTCTTTTTAGCGAGATCTTGACCAATGACATATTGATCTAAATTAGCGCGAATTTCATGGGGAGTTGGAATTGCTTCACCACCCTCACTGGGCGGCAACTTCGCAATTTCTTCCTGAATAATATCGGTGCAGAGATCAATGCACTCATCACAGATGAAAACCGATGGGCCAGCAATGAGCTTCTTAACTTCGTGTTGGCTCTTGCCGCAAAACGAGCAATATAACAACTTATCGGTAGAGGTAGCGTCGCTCAAAGGTCTGGCTCAGTTTAGTTTATGGACGCTTATCAATTACTTTATCAATCAAGCCATATTCACGCGCTTGCTCTGCCGACATAAAGTTATCACGATCAGTATCTTTTGCAATCGTTTCGATTGACTGCCCAGTTCGGTCAGCCAAAATTTGATTTAAGCGTTCGCGTAAATATAAAATTTCCCGTGCTTGAATTTCAATATCGGAGGCTTGGCCACGCGCACCACCCAAAGGCTGATGAATCATCACGCGTGAATTAGGTAAGGCATAACGTTTGCCTTTCTCGCCAGCGCATAACAAAAATGCCCCCATGCTTGCAGCCATGCCCATACACAAAGTACTGACATGGGGCTTAATAAATTGCATGGTGTCATAGATTGCCAGCCCAGCAGAAACCGAACCGCCGGGGGAATTGATGTAAAGCGAAATTTCTTTATCCGGATTTTCGCTCTCTAAAAAGAGTAATTGCGCAATGACTAAATTTGCAGTTTGATCGTTCACTTCGCCAACCAAAAAAACCACTCGCTCACGCAACAAACGGGAGTAGATGTCATAAGCTCGCTCGCCACGACCCGAGGTTTCAATCACCATTGGCACCAAGCCTAAACCTTGCGGAGCCAAATCCGCATCCAAGCCATCTTGCGCTTGGTGATAAGTGCCGCGTTGCATTCTAATCATGTTTGCCTCATTGCCCTAGTTTACTCAGTTCTTCAAAAGACACAGGCTTATCTGTCACTGTACCTAACTCGCTTACATATTTAATAACATTCGCTTCTAACACGGCCGACTCGATATCTTTGAGCCGATTTGGATCGCTATAAAACCAACGTACAACTTCTTTAGGATCTTCATAAGTCGCTGCTTGATCTTCAATTTCAGCTTTAATTTGATCAGGCGTGACTACTAAATTTTTCTGCTTTACTAATTCGCTCAAAATAAGGCCTAGACGCACTCGTTTTTGCGCTTGTTCGGCAAACATTTCAATTGGTATGGGCGCATCTTTTGCATTTGGAATGCCGCGTTGCATTAAGTCTTGGCGCGCCATGTTCACTAAACGCTCTTGCTCATTAGCAACCAAGGCTTTGGGCACTTCTAATTCACATAACTTTTCTAATTGACCCATGACTTCATTTTTCATCAGCATGAGCGTGCGACGTTTAACTTCGCGTTCTAAATTCTCGCGAACTTCACTGCGCATTTTTTCAAGGCCACCTTCTGCTACGCCTAAAGACAAGGCAAAAGCTTCGTTAATTTCAGGTAAATGCGCCCAACGAACCGCTTTAACAGTAATTGTAAAGTCAGCAGTTTTACCTGCTACCTCTTTACCGTGATAATCGGCAGGGAAAGGTAAGGCAAACGTTTTGCTCTCGCCCACTTTCATGCCTAAGGCTGCCGCTTCAAACTCAGGCAGCATACGCCCTTCACCCAAAACAAACTCAAAATCTTCTGCCTTACCACCAGTAAATTCAACGCCATCAATTTTGCCGACAAAATCGATTAGGACTTGATCGCCCTTTTGGGCAGCAGTATCAGTCCCGCCATCGCCATGCTCGCCAGCTTCACCGCGGGGATGGTAATGAACCTGTTGTTTGCGCAATACATCAATGGCGCGGTCCATTTCGGTATCGGTTACCTCAGTGGTGTAACGGGTCATGGTTGCTTTGCTGAGATCACCCAGTTTAATTTCGGGCAATACTTCAAAAAACGCATCGAAGACAACTTTATCCGCACCAATTTCACTTTTCGGCTCAAGACGAGGTTGGCCGGCTAAAGCGATACCGGCTTTTTTGCTCAGCTCAAAAAATAATTCGGCGGCCTTATCAAACTGCACTTCAAAATCAATTTGCATGCCGTATTGCTGCTCAACGATTTTCTTGGGTACTTTACCCGGCCTAAAACCTGCCATCTTGAGGTTTTTCCCTGCCTTAAGCAAACGCGCCTCACGGGTTTTATCCAAGTCGGTACGAGGAAACTCTAAGGTTACCTTACGATCTAATGCGCCCAAATTTTCTATCTGCACAGCCATGCCTTATCAATTAAATACTGCCGATTAAATGGTCTAAAGTTTAAGCCAGTAGCGCGCTACCTATTGGTGCGAGGAGGGGGACTCGAACCCCCACACCATTTCTGGCGTCAGGACCTAAACCTGGTGCGTCTACCAATTTCGCCATCCTCGCTTTGTAGCGCCGCCAGCTCAAACTTTATGCCAAAGGATGAATTCTACAATGGCTGGGCTTAGGCCCGATAGAGTAAGGCAACGGCATGGACGGCAAGCCCCTCGCCGCGGCCCAAATGTCCCAATGATTCATTGGTCTTGGCTTTGATATTGATGTGGCTCGGGGTAACGGCAAGATCAGCCGCAATATTCCGCACCATTGCTGGCAGGTATTCGGCTAGCTTGGGTTTCTGGCAAATAATCGTGGCATCCACATTACCCACATGAAAACCAGCAGCCTGTACTTTTTGCAACGCACTCCGCAATAAAATACGGCTATCTAAGTCTTTAAATTGTGGGTCGGTATCGGGAAAAAGCTGGCCAATATCGTTTAAACCGGCAGCGCCTAGTAGCGCATCAGTGATTGCGTGTAATAAGGCATCCGCATCTGAATGGCCTAACAAGCCCTTTTCACAGGGAATGGTGATGCCGCCCAAAATCAATTTCCGCTCCGCAACCAAAGCATGTACATCGTAGCCCTGACCAATACGAAAAGGTGGCGCGCCATGGGTAGTGGCTGATAGTTTGTCGGCTGAATTCATCGTACCCTCGGTTCTTAAATTAAGGCAAGTGAAGTAAGACAGTGTGCATCAAATCCCAGTCAGCGGGATGTGTTACTTTGAAGTTT